>Ga0210394_10000081_pt1 | contig 229344 bp, 194 predicted proteins | sample IncBWC12MmetaG_FD_160121 | JGI IMG/M metagenome (GOLD analysis project Ga0210394, IMG submission 160121) | Forest soil microbial communities from Barre Woods Harvard Forest LTER site, Petersham, Massachusetts, United States - Inc-BW-C-12-M | ecosystem: Environmental > Terrestrial > Soil >... | reverse complement strand
CTCTGCGTCACTGCCGCGGTGCTAATCTTTTTCATTGCCGGTCTCCTTTTTATCTGTGCCTTGAGCACGTCGATAACTTGGGAGCGTACAGCATCCCGTCCGGAGACCGGCCTTCTCATCCCATCTGATAACGTCAATCAAACCTGGAATGATCCATGACGCGGAATCAATAGCCGGCTGGAGGAGCTTTTTCCGACGATCTCAACAGTCGTTGTGAAATCAACAGCAGCGTCACGCCCCCGAGTAACATCCACGGTTCCGTCGGCATTCCAATTAGTGCTTTCGCGTAAGTCATTCGGTGATCGCCAGCCAGCCTAACCTGCGTCGGATCTGCCGGATCGTAAGCTACAACCACCGAGGTTCCGGGAGGAAGGCGTTCCGGCCACCGCTCTACGGCACCTATCCGGGTAGTTCTTAAGCCAAGATCGGTCGCCGACTCATATCGCCGACCGTGGACCGTGTACTCCACCACGCAGCGGAATCCGTAGCTTGTGTGCCAATACCCCACTGTGCTGCGCGCACCATTCGCCCAATATCGCGTTGAATACACCTCACTTGACACAATCCGAGCTTGAGTTCGAGCCCAAGAACTCAGCAAATTGTATTGTGTAAGCGCCATGAGGCCGCTCACCATCAGAGCCCCCAGCGCGACAGTCGTCAAAAAAAACCCGAAAAACTGCAGCAAGCGCGGACTGCGGATACTCGGTCTACCGCCTAAAGGGTTACTTTGCGCGCGTTCAAAGTCGAGCTGCAGGTGATCAATGTGGTCCATCTGAATCAAAAGAATATGCGGTCGCGGACTACTATCGCCACATTACCGAAGTTTAACTTCTATTAGCGAAGCAACAGGCTGATGCATAGCTGTTGTAATATCCCGATTACACTCAAAACCCTTCAATGAGCGCTATGGCCTGGTTGCGACAGTTACGCCTGGTTTGCTCGTGACTCGCTTCCAAATTTGCACGCCTCGCATTTGAGGCATTCCTGACGATGCTCCGATCCGATAAGATCTCCAAGCATGGAACTCAAGGTCCTGTTTAGCGAAGATCCCGCATTTGTCATAAGGAGGGCTGACAAGTTCCTTTCGTCGCAACCAGTTCTGCATAATCTGATTCTGTCGATTCTGCACTCCCGCGTCGCTCAGGGCGACCCAGGTCGATATTGGATCGCATTGCATGGAGAGGAAGCCATGGGCGTGGTCGTTCAGTCACCTCTGGAATATCCAGCGACCCTGACACCCATGGAACCGCTGGCAGTGCTGGCCATAGTGGATGCAATTGTGGAAGCCGGAGTGATTCTAGCCGGTGTCAATGGGGACGCGGCGACGGCAGCCAACTTCGCTGGGCAATGGAGTGAACGATGTAAGTCGGCGGCCACTCCGTTCCAGGGAACGCGGCTCTACGAACTCTTGGAACTGGGAGATGTTCCCCGCACCGCCGGTCACTTACGGCAAGCAGGTCCGAGAGATCGCAGTTTGATGATTCTCTGGACCCGTGCATTTCAGGATGAAATTGGCGAGTCTGCAAACGACACCGAGCGTCGTGTAGATCGAGCGTTGGCCGCTGGACAGATCTGGCTGTGGGATCAAAACGGAGAGACGACTTCTATGGCTGTTGGCCGCGAACCGGCGCAAGGCGTAGTTCGCTTGTCTGGAATCTATACGGCACCCGAGAAGCGAAAGCACGGCTACGCGGCAGCCTGCGTTCATGCCCTGTCGAAGCATCTTCGCGACTGTGGGTATCGGTGCATTCTTTACACGGACTTGGGCAACCCGACATCGAATTCCATTTACCGGCGAATCGGATATAAGGCCGTAGCCGAGGCTCTGCGTTATCGCTTTGACTGAACTGTCCGCACTACGCACTCCGTTTAATCCTCATATTTCCCCGTGTGATGCAGATCACGCACGTTTGTGACGTAGCGGATTGACGCGCCTGCCGCTGACCGCATATCCTTGTAATTGAAATTGAAATTCATTTTCAAAATGGTAGGCTGCTAAAAAAATGCTGCAGGCGTTCATAATCACGTTGCGCGAGGGAGTTGAGGCCGCCCTTATCGTCGGGATCACGCTGGCGTATCTGACCAAGATTGGCCGAAACGAACTGCGCAAGACGGTGTATGCGGCTCTGGGCGCGGCATTCGTGGGCAGCATTGGGGTCGCGATCCTGATTTCACGGTTGAACCTCAACGAAGACGTGTTCGAAGGCTGGATCATGCTGGTCGCCGCCTTCTTCGTCGTCACCATGGTTATTTTCATGATGAAGACCGGCAAGAAGTTGAAGGGAGAAATTGAGGGAAAGGTTGGGTTGCTGGCGGGGAAGGACGCGTGGATCGGCCTGTTCTTTTTTGTGTTTCTGTTGGTGCTACGCGAAGGCGCGGAGACGGTTCTGATCCTGTCGGCGGTTTCCCTGAATTCAACAGAGTTGATGAGTTTTCTGGGTACGCTTCTTGGAGTGCTGGCGGCGATTGCTTTCGGCGTGATGTTTGTGAAAGGTAGCGTCCGAATCAACCTGCAGAAATTCTTCCGGGTCACGACGGCGATTCTGTTTCTGGTAGCGGCACAACTGCTGGTGGCCGGGCTGCACGAACTGTCGGAAAGCGGCGTCCTTCCTTCCTCGAAGCGCGAGATGGCGCTGATTGGGCCGATCGTGCGCAACGATCTCTTCTTTTTTGTCACTATTCTTGCTTTGACGGCGCTGATGGTATTGCTTGATGCCAAGCGGCGGGAGCCTCTGGCCGTGCCCGTATCGCCGGCAGAGCGTCGCAAGGCAGCCTGGTCCGCTCGCAAAGAACGGCTCTGGATGGCGTCGGTCTACGTTTTCTCTTTTCTTTTTATCGCCATGTTGACGGCGGAGTTTGTCTACGCCAAGAGCCAGAGCGCGCTGTCGCCCGCCACTCAAGTGAGTTTTGTGAATGGCCGGGTGACGATTCCGTTGGCGCAGGTTTCCGACGGCGATTTGCATCGCTACCAGGCGGAAGAGAATGGCACGCCGATTCGTTTTTGGCTCTATCAAAAGCCGGACGGGAAGATCGCTACGGTTTTCGACGCCTGCCAGATTTGCGGAGCAGTAGGTTTTTACAAGACGGCGAGCGGAGTGGTCTGCAAGAATTGCGCGGCTCCGATTAATCCGCAGTCAGTAGGGACGGCGGGCGGTTGCAATCCAATCCCGCTCAAGGCTTCGCAGACGGCCGACTCCGTGATCATTCAAGAGGCGGACATCGCTGCCGGCGCGCGCGTGTTCGAGAAGCAGTAGATGTTTGTCCGTCTGGTTTACGAATCCTTCCGTCGCCAGAAGCGTCGTAAATTGCTGGCTGGCGCGGCCATCGCTCTGGGCGTCACAGTCGCCACCGCCATGATTGGGGTCGCGACCGATATCGGCGACAAGATCAATCGCGAACTGCGGACCATCGGCGCGAACCTGGTAGTAACTCCCCAAGAAGATACTTTGGATGTGGAAATTGGCGGGGTCAATTTGAAGCCGCCCAGCGACGGCGCATTCCTGAACGAAGCCGACCTGCCTAAGATTAAGGGCACGTTCTGGCACAACAACATCACGGGATTTGCGCCGATGTTGCCGGTGAACGTCACGCTGGAGCGCGACGGCAAGACGGAAGACCTTGCCTTGCTGGGCACTTATTTCGCGAAACAGATTTCGTTTGGCAAAGAAGAGTTCAAGACGGGAGTACGAACGACTCATCCGTGGTGGCGGGTTTCGGGGGCGTGGCCGGATGATTCTTCCCGCGACGTCTTGCTGGGAGAGCGGCTGGCAGCGAGCCTGTCGGCGAAGGTCGGCGATTCACTTATGCTTTCCGGGCAAGAGTTTCGGGTAAGTGGAATTCTCTCGACTGGTGGCAACGAAGACGTTGAGGTTGTAGCGCCGATTGCCGTCGCCCAGGAGATTCTGGGCAAGCCTGGCGCTGTGCGACGCGTTTACGTGAGTGCGATCACGAAACCGGAAGACGCTTTTGCCCGCCGTGACCCGAAAAGTATGTCAGGCGCGGTTTATGACCGCTGGTACTGCTCGCCGTATCCGCAGTCGATCGCGTTTCAGTTGCAGGAGGCGATTCCGAACTCGCATGCGGAACAGATTCGGCAGGTGGCGCAGAATGAGGGCGCGGTGCTCACGCGCATCGAGGGCCTGATTTTTCTGGTCACGCTGGCCGCGCTGTTTGCGTCGGCGTTGGCTGTATCGGCGGCTATGGCGACGGCCATCTTTGAACGCCGCGCGGAAGTCGGGTTGATGAAGGCTTTGGGCGCGGGGAGATTCACGGTGGCTTCGGTATTTTTTGCCGAAGCGTCGATCCTGGCTTTGATGGGTGGCTTGGTGGGATTCGGCGCAGGAGCGATGCTGGCGCGCGAAATTGGACGATCCATTTTCAGTTCGCAGATCACGATTGCACCGGTCGTTTTTCCCGTGATTCTGGTGATTGCGGTAATCGTCACATTTGCCGGGAGTGCCGCCGCGATTCGCAGGGCGGTGGGGCTTGATCCGGTATACGCTTTGCGGGGTGGACTGTGAATGTGAGTTCTCATTCCGCGCGGGATGTGGCCGGCAACCGGGAGAAAAGTCGGCATACTTCGATGTTCGTGCGGATGTTGCTGAGGGCTGCCGTGTTGCGGCGCGGCAGGGCTGCTGCGGCGCTGCTTGCAATGGTTGTAGCCGCGGCCGTCGCCACGGCGATGCTCAACCTCTATGTGGACGTGCAAGCCAAGCTGCGCCGCGAATTTCGTAACTACGGAGCGAACGTCATCTTAGTTGGAAAGGACGGAGCTTCCCTTCCCGCTGGGGCGCTTTCCCGAGCAGAATCGGTGGTGGCGGGACGCGGCGTAGTTGCTCCTTTCGCCTTGGTGGTCGCGAGGACAAACGATGGGCATCCGGTTGTGGTCGCAGGCACCGATTTTGAACGGGTGCGGCAACTCGATCGCTGGTGGTCAGTCAGCCATTGGCCGGCAGAGCCAAAACAGGCGCTGGTCGGAGTCCGTGCCGTCTCGTTGCTCGCGCCGAAGAATCAGTCGTTTGATCTGAGCTTTCAAGGACACACTATTCACCTGACGCCTACTGGGACGGTGCAGACTGGCTCCGCGGAAGATAGTCGCATCTATCTTTCGCTGGCCGACTTTGTTTCGTGGACAGGCGTGCAACCGACGACAGTGGAGGTTGCGGCTACCGGTACGCCCGAAGAGATTTCGTCGATTATGCGGCAGCTTCAGCAGGCGATTCCTGCCGCTGAGGTTCGCCCGGTGCGGCAGATCATGGAGGGCGAGGCGCGGGTGCTGGGGAAGACTCGGGCCACATTGCTGGCCGCCACCGCGCTGATTATTTTGACGGCCGCATTATGCGTGCTCTCCACGTTGATGGGATGGGTTTTTGATCGCCGCCGGGATTTCGCGATTATGAAAGCGCTCGGCGCGTCCGACCGGCTGCTGAATGGATTCTTTGCTGCGGAAGCCGCAGCCCTGGGCGGCACCGGCGCATTGATCGGATTTGTTCTGGGTATCGGCATCGCGGTCTGGATTGGCCGGGTTAACTTCCACGCGCCGGTGGTGCCTCGATTCAGTGTCCTGCCTTTTGTGCTGGCTGGTAGCATAGTGGTGACGCTGTTGTCGGCGATCCTGCCAATTTCATTGTTACGGCGAGTGCAGCCGGCGATCATCCTGAAGGGAGAGTGAAATGATTCGGATCAAAGACGTCACCAAACTCTACTCTGCCAAGGGTGCCGGAAATGAGGATAGCAACGTCAAAGAAAGTCAGAGCGGCGCGATTCATGCTTTAGATCGCATCTCTCTCGATGTTGCACCGGGAGAATGGCTTTCGATTATGGGGCCTTCTGGATCGGGCAAGTCGACGCTGGTCAATCTCATTGGCTGCCTGGACCGGCCGACCTCTGGTGAGATCTGGCTCGACGGGCAGAACGTTGCGGGCATCTCCTCCAACGAATTGAACCGCGTGCGGGCGGAAAAGATTGGATTCATTTTCCAGCAGTTCCATCTGATTCCCTTTCTGACTGCGGTCGAGAACGTGATGCTGGCGCAATATTTTCACAGCATGACCGATGAGAAAGAGGCGGTTGACGCGTTAGGACGCGTCGGGCTCGGCGACCGCGCAAATCATTTGCCGTCGCAGCTCTCGGGCGGGGAGCAGCAGCGCGTCTGTATCGCAAGGGCGTTGATTAATGATCCGAAAATTATTCTGGCGGATGAACCAACAGGCAACCTCGACGCAGTAAATGAGGAGATTGTCCTGCGGTTGCTGCGCGAGTTTCATCAACAGGAGCGGACCATCGTGATGGTTACGCACGATCCCGTAGTGGCGCGACTGGCGGATCGGCGCATTGAATTCCATCACGGCAAAATCGAGTCGCAGGAAGTTTTTGCGATGGCCGACGAAGAGCAATTTGACGAGGTGCTGGAAGAACTCTGGGTGCTGGAAGAGCATGGCGAGATTGCTGAAGTTGAGCGCATGGAAGTCCACGGAGCGCTTCCGGTAAGCCTGGCGATCGAGAAGATGATGCAGATGGGGTTTGTGGTTTCGGCTCCGCATCCACCGATGGCGCATGGACACAAGCCATTCGTAAATCCGTGCCACGATGCGCTGAAGCCCGTGGCGGCGTCGGTGGGAGACGGCACGATGGTCGTCGAACTCACGCCGCATGGACGGGATCGCGCCGGCAATATCATCCGGCGTCATCGTTTGGCCGAGCGACTTTTTACTGACAGCCTTGCAATGGATAGCGAATCGGAAATTGAGCAGCAGGCTTGCAAGTTCGAGCATATCCTCTCGCTGGAAGCGACAGATAAGATATGCACATTTCTCGGACACCCGCGTACCTGTCCGCATGGGGCGCCGATTCCTCCGGGGGCATGCTGCGGAAGAAGTTCTGAGTTTGCTGGTACTTCCAACACAACTGCGCGAAAACAGATATAGCCTACCCGAACATTACTCGTCATCATTCCTCACGTCTCGTCATCCGAGTGACCATTTCGCACTGCTATGATTGGGATGCGTTCCAGCGCTCATGACCTCGCGGCGTCCTACCATCGGCGTATTCGATTCCGGCTTCGGCGGGCTTACCGTCCTTAAAGCTTTACTTGAACTAATCCCCGACGCTGATTATGCCTACTTTGGCGACACGGCGCGGCTGCCCTATGGTTCAAAGTCGGTTGAGACCGTAGCCCGGTACGCTGTGGAGGCCGCGCATTTTCTCGAGGGCAGCGGAGCGGCGTTGCTGGTGATCGCGTGCAACACTGCAACGGCGCTTGCTCTGGACCGCATCACCGCAGGAGCACATGTGCCTGTGGTGGGTGTCGTCGAGCCCGGCGCTGGGGCTGCCGCTTCGGTGAGCGCTAACAAAAAGGTCGTCGTGGTTGGAACCGAGGCCACAGTGAGCAGTCACGCTTACCGGAAAGCTCTGGAGGCGCGCGGATTGAGCGCTCGTGAGAAGGCTTGTCCGCTGCTGGTGCCGCTGGTAGAGGAAGGGTGGGTGGAGCATCGCGTTACCGAGCAAGTCGCCGGAATTTATCTTGGAGAGGCCTTTGCCGACGGATTCCAGGATGCGGACACGCTGGTTCTGGGCTGCACGCATTACCCGTTGATCAAGCCGTTGCTGCATCGCATCGCGCCGGCCCACGTGAGCATCGTGGATTCGGCTGAGTCTACGGCGCGGGCGGTGGCTGGACATCTAAAGAATCTGTTGCCTCCGGCGGTAGATCAGGAACGGCGGAGCAAGCCCCGGCTTAAGTTTTTTGCTACCGATTCAGTGGAAAAATTCCGGAGGCTTGGTCAACGTTTTCTAGGGCATCCCATCGAAGATGTGCAGCACGTGGATTTGAAAGAATAAATTTGCCAGCAAGTTTCGGATAGCGCGCGCGGGCGGCGCGGAATATTGTGTCCGAATCGTCGGTGACCAGTAAAATCACGAATCAATCGAACCATAAACCAATCCAATTACGTAAAGCATTATGCATCCCCTGGACAACGTTATCTGGAAGGCATTGAGTACGCGGCAGGCGGAGTTCGCCGAGGCATGCGCCACGGCGCGCACGTTTATCCCGGAGGTTACGTCGCTGGCCGGCTTCAGGGAACCCACGGCGGAGGGATACGAGTCGTTGGGCGGATTGCTGCGAGTCCGGGAAACGATTGCTCTGTTTCTGGCCGAACCCCATCAGCCGCGCGTTGGATGGGACCTTGTCCACGGAGATCGGCTGCTGCAGATGGTTTGCGATAACGGTTATTTCGCTGCGATGGGGAACGAGTCTGAGTCTGACCCAGAGATAATTGAATTGAGTGCGGCGGATTCCGCTGAAATGATCGAGCTCACGGCACTCACGAAACCCGGTCCCTTCAACAAGCGCACACACGAACTGGGTACCTTCCTGGGAATCCGGCGCGCAGGAAAATTAGTGGCGATGGCTGGAGAACGGTTGAAAGTTCCCGGGTTCACCGAAGTGAGCGCGGTATGCACGCACCCCGAGCACACAGGCCACGGTTATGCACGCATCCTGATGACGGAGGTGATGCGGCGTATTCGCAGCCAGGGAGAGACTCCGTTTCTGCACGTTCGGGAAGATAATGTGCGGGCGGTTGAATTGTATGAACGGCTAGGGTTTACGTTACGCGTGGTGGGGCATTTGGCGGTGTTGCGGAAGATCGAGGGCTGAAGCCCTATTAGCTCGGGGAGGGATTTTACGGCGCGACTGAAACTCGCGCCCCTTCAAAACAAGTTCGCGGGGCTTCCGTCTCCAGAAATCTCAGTACAGGTGGAAGTCGACTTCGACGGCCATCTCGACATTTACCGGGTGGCCGTCTTTCTGGCCGGGCTCGAAGCGCCAGGTCTTCACTGTCTCGATAGCTTTTTCGTCGAGGCCCATGCCGAGTGAATTCACCACGCGAATGTTTGTGGGACGGCCGTCGGCCGCTACGACGATCATCAATGTGCAAGTTCCCTGATACTTTGCTTTGCGCGCTTCCTCGGAAAACTCCGGATCGGGAGAGAAAATCGGTCGTGGCGGAGTTACTCCCCTGCCGGGACGGAACACACCGCCGCCCGTCCCGCCGCCTGACCCCGGTCCCACCCCGCCTCCAGTGCCTGGGCCGACGCCACCGCCGGAGCCGGAACCGATGCCACTGCCGGACCCTGTGCCATTCGACGGAATAATCGCGCTGGATTTAGGGTCGCCAAGATTCGGCATGTTGTTGTTCATGGCCAATTTAATCTCAGGCGGGACAATCACCGTGGGCTCAACTGCCAGCTTTGGATCGAAATTCCGTATGACTGCCGCTGGGGGCGTGATCTGCTGCATCGAGAACTTCGGCAGCCGGCCTTGTGACGCTTTTAGCACGTCGCGATCGCCGCCGCCACCGCCACCGCCAGCCTGCGTTTTCGCCGGCTTCAGCGGGATAAAGTCCCCGGGATCGATTAATTGCGTAGTGCTCGCAGGTTTGGCAATGGCTTTGGTTACCCAGTGCCGGCCGAGAATGGTGCCGCCGATTATCAATCCGAGAACGACTACGTGAGCGGCCGTCGAACCCAATGCGCCATTCTTTTTATAGTTATAGAAACCCCAAATGTCCTTGACCGGTTCTGGCTTCGATTCCAGCTTTAGCGGAGGAAGCTTCTTGGGAAAGAAGAATTCATCCAGGCCCCGGAACAGCGACTTCCACAGCGGCTCGAACGTGTCGGGAGCGAGCAGGAGATGCAATTCAGGCTCGTTGTTGGGATTCGGATTCACTTCTGCTGATGCCATTGTTCCCCGGTTCGGCGCTCCCTGATTCGGCGGTGGAATTTGGCTAACTTTTTGGCGCTGGCCCATCTACACAGATGAGCAGTCCTTCCAACAAGTTGCCTCTTTCCGTCGTTAGTTTCCAGAGTCGGGTCTGGCCACCCCAAGGGACAAGAATCCTCTCAAGCCCTAGCTTCTAAGTAAAATTGTACCTCTTTCGGCTGGGCTTTACGAAGTGTATTTGCGAGTTCCACTCCCTCCGATTCCCGCGGTAAGTTGAGCAGAGGTGACAGCAGCGCATTCCAGATCGCATGTCGCCGTCGTCGGATAGACGTTCTTGGCGGCGCTCCCTATAATGAGAGGATTCAATCACTTGGGAGAACTACAGCTGCCCTTCGAACTGAAAGCCACCATCAATCTGCCTAAGACCGCCTTCCCCATGAAGGCGAACCTACCCCAGAACGAGCCGAAAATACTGGCGCGCTGGGAGCAGGAGCGCATCTACGAGCGCATCCGCGAGGCGCGCAAAGGCTCGCCGACTTACATCCTACATGACGGGCCGCCCTACACCAGCGGGCCCATCCACATGGGCACGGCGCTGAATAAGTGCCTGAAGGATTTCATCGTCAAATCGAAAACGATGGCTGGGTTTGACGCGCCTTACGTCCCTGGATGGGATTGCCACGGGCTGCCGATCGAGATCAAAGTCGACAAAGAACTGGGCGGCAAGAAGTTGCAGATGCGTCCGACGGATGTGCGCGCCGAGTGCCGCAAGTACGCGCAGAAATTCCTCGATTTACAGCGCACGCAGTTTAAACGTATTGGCGTGTTCGGGCGCTTCGATCGTCCTTACGCGACGATGACGCCGCAGTATGAGTCAGTGGTGCTGTCAACTTTCTTTTCGTTTTACGAAAACGGATTCGTCTACAAGGGGCTGCGTGCGGTCTATTGGTGCATGCACGATGAGACTGCGTTGGCCGAGGCTGAGGTCGAGTATGAGAACCACACAAGTCCTACAGTGTGGGTGAAGTATGGATTGCTCGACGATCCGGCGAAGATTGATGCGGCGCTCGCCGGAAAGAAAGTTTCGACCATTATCTGGACGACCACCCCCTGGACTTTGCCGGCATCAATGGCCGTGGCGTTTCATCCCGATGAAGAATATGTCGCGCTCGAATCCGGCGGCGAAGTTTATATCGTGGCTGCAAAGCTGGCAAAGGATGTCGCCGAAAAGTGCAACCTTTCTGATCCGCACGAACTCTCTCACTTTGCGGGCCGTAAGCTAGAGAGGCTGAACTTTCAGCATCCGTTTCTTGACCGCAAGATTCTCGGCGTGCTCGCAGATTACGTCACTATGGACACGGGTACCGGCGTGGTTCATACCGCGCCATCGCACGGCGCCGAGGATTTTATTACCGGCGTCAAATACGGCCTCGACGCGACCAGCAACGTGGACGAAAAAGGAATCCTGCGCAATGGGCTGCCGGAATATACCGGCAAGCGCGTGTGGGAAGCGAATCAGCCGATCATGGATTTGCTGGAGAGTCGCGGGGCCTTACTGCATGCGGAAAAGACCGAGCACTCTTATCCGCACTGCTGGCGTTGCCACAATCCTGTAATCTTTCGTGCGACGGAGCAGTGGTTTATTTCCATGGAGACGCCGATGCCAGGCGGGAAGTCGAAGCAAGACACGCTGCGCACGCGCACGCTGGAAGAAATCAAGCATGTGAAATGGGACCCGGCGTGGGGCGAGGAGCGGCTGTCGAACATGATCGCCACGCGCCCCGATTGGTGTATCTCGCGGCAACGCGTGTGGGGCGTGCCGATCGCCGTGTTCTTGTGTGAGGGTTGCGGCAAGCCACTGAATGATCACGCGGTGAATCAGACGGTCGTCGAACTTTTCAGGCGTTCCGGAGCTGATGCTTGGTTTACCCCAGAGTCGGATTCGATTCTTCCGACCGAGACTAAGTGTCCGCACTGCGGAAGCACGAAGTTTGAAAAAGAAACCGACATCTTCGATGTGTGGCTGGAATCCGGCGCGAGCTATCTGGCACTGATTGATGATGAGCCGACGTATCCGTGGCCGTCTGATCTTTATCTCGAAGGCGGGGATCAATACCGCGGCTGGTTCCAGTCTTCCCTGCTGTGCGCCATGGGTACGCGCGCCACGCCGCCGTACAAAGGCGTAGTCACCCCTGGGTGGACGCTCGACGAAAAGGGTCAGGCCATGTCGAAGTCGCGCGGCAACGACGTCGACCCCGTCGATATCGCTGGGCGGCTGGGCGGAGAAGTGGTCCGGCTGTGGGTAGCGTCGGTGGATTTCCGCGAAGACGTGGTTGGATCGGAAGCGCTGATGTTGCGTGTCGCTGAAACTTACCGGACTATCCGAAACAATTTATTTCGATACGTGCTCAGCAACCTCTACGACTTCGATCCTCAAACCGATGCGGTTCCGTTTGAGAAGCTGGAAGACATCGACCAGTACATGCTCCGTCTAACCGCGGCACTGGCGGCCGATGTAACTCAGTGGTACGACGAGTTTGCGTTTCACCGGATTTATCACCGGGTGAACCATTATTGCGTGGCGGAACTTAGCGCATTTTATTTCGACGTGATCAAAGATCGGTTGTATATTTCGGCTCCGAAGTCGCAGGCTCGCCGTGCGGCGCAGACGGCAATCTGGCGCATTGGAGAAGCCATGGCTCGGCTGCTCGCGCCCATCATGAGCTTTACCACCGAGGAAGTCTGGGGATATCTGCCGAAGGTTCGCGACCGGGCTGAGAGCGTCCACTTAGCGCTTTTCCCTTCGGCGGCCAACTTGCTCGGCGAGGGCACGGTGATTGATGATCCTCAGCAAAAGCAGGATTGGACGGCGTTGCTCGCGATTCGCGACGAGGTGTTGAAGGCGCTCGATACGGCACGCAATGAGAAGTTAATCGGCAAGCCGTTAGAGGCCCAGGTCATTATCAGCGCGGCCGATCCCGCGTACGCGCTGCTTTCGCGCTATCAGGAGCAGCTGCGGTATTTATTTATCGTGTCGGCGGTGACGTTGAAGCAGTCCGCAGGCAATGGCACGGCGGCGGTACACGTCGAGGTGAAGAAAGCCGATGGAGCGAAGTGCGAGCGCTGCTGGAATTACTCGATTCACGTTGGCGAGGACAAGGAATATCCTACGGTGTGTGAGCGTTGCAGCGCCGTGCTGAAAGAGTTGGAGCGTAATTGATTCGAAGCGAGAGCAAAGTGTGAACTGGCGAAAGGTCAGAATATTTGTGTTCACCCTGCTCGCTCTGTGCCTCATCCCTGCCACTCGCTATTATCAGATTGATGAGCCTCTGCTGAAGCTCCTGCGGGGTTCCAACCACATTGACCCGTTATCGCTTCACCTCTCCGGAGAATTTGTCGAAAACAATCTTGGAACTGAGCAGGATGCGGATGGCTCTGTGACCGTCCGCATGATCGCGCAGCAGTATCTTTTCGTTCCACATTGCATTCTTGTTCCGGCGGGAGTACCGGTCCATCTTAAGATTACCAGCGCCGATGCAGTGCATTCTTTGACACTCAACGGTACCAATTACGCCGTGAAGACTTTGCCGGGCACCGTTAGTCTGGCGGAACTTCAGTTTCCTCGCACCGGCGACTACAAGACAGTGTGCCGCGAATTTTGCGGCGCGGGACACTACGCCATGCGATCTGAGTTTAAGGTTGTGCCGCGTGATCAGTTCCCTGCTCTGCGTGCCGGAGAAAGGGGGGCCTGTGTTCTCCAATAAACGGCGCGCGTCTTCCGGACTGAGTATCGCGCGAGGCCTTCCTATTATGCTGACCGTCATGGTAGCGGCAGGCTCGCTTATTTTGGTGGCCAGTGACGCGGCGCCAGATCGCATTCCATCTTTTGTGACATGGTCGGCGGAAAATATTGCAGCGGCTTCGTCCGGAGATGCATTTCGCGGGTCGCTGCTGGCGAAGCGCTGCGATCACTGCCACGGCGCGGAGGGATTTAGTCCGGTGGCGTCGACTCCGAATCTTGCGGGCATGAACATGCTTTCGATCTGGAAGCAACTCGAAGATTTTCGGTCGCATAAGCGGCGGTCGCGGCCGATGGAGCCGATTGCGGAATCGCTTACGCCGCGCGATGTCGCCGACGTGGTTTCTTACTACGCGGAGCTGCCGGTGTTCCCTGACCCGCAGGATAACCGCGTGTTTCCCGGAATGCAGCCCGAGGCCGGGCGTGCGGCGGTTGCGGCCCGGCTGGTTACGTTTGGAGATGGAGAGCGGGGCATTCCTCCGTGCCAGTCGTGTCATGGGCCGGTGGCTTATCGTGTGGGAGTCCCGTCGCTCATGGCACAGAATGGGGATTACGTTTTGAATCAGCTCGAGATGTTCGCGAGTCGGAGCCGGTTCAACGATATTAATCTGCCGATGCGGACGATTGCCGCGCTGCTGAGCGAGGATGAACGGCGTGCACTGGCGGAATATTACGGCGCGGGATTGGGATTGCAGCCAGCGGGGTCGAGCGGTTCGAAGTGATCGGGACGCAGCGAGAATAAAAAACAGGTCCTCACCGGGCCTTCGGCGCAGTTCGGAATGACAAAAGTTCTAGCTGAGTGACCAAGGGTTTTGCTGAAGCCTGAAGCCCGATGGCTGAAGCCGCTTTACCGCAGCTCTTCCATCGCCGCTTCCAGCGCTTCCCTTCCGGGGCGCGTCACTGATTCCGGCAATGTGGCCAGCGGCTCATCGACCATGTTCAGCATGTCAAGGAAGCTGGGCGCTTTGGTGTTCACGTAGAAGACTCCGGTCAACACTTCGCCTTTGTCGTGGGCTTCGGAGAGCCGTTTCATCGCGGCAATTCGATCGGTAGGATTGTAATCTTCTTCGAGCTTCCGCAATTGCAAGTGGGAGCCATCGTGCATGGTCACGCTGACAGTTGTGCCAGGATCGTATTCCACGTCAATCTCTTCGAAGTGCGGTACGAAACTCATTTCCTGAAGTGTCTCTTCATGATCTTTCACGTACTTGTAGGACTTGGTCGAGCCTTCATGGTCATTAAAGGTGACGCAGGGCGAGACCACGTCGAGCATCACGGTACCATGATGAGCGATTGCGGCTTTCAGCATGGTGCTGAGCTGTCGCTTGTCGCCGGAGAACGAGCGTCCGACGAAGGTTGCACCGAGTTCGATAGCCAGGCCGCAGGTATCGATCGGAGGAAGATCGTTGATCACGCCGGACTTCAGCTTCGATCCAAGATCGGCGGTTGCCGAGAACTGACCTTTGGTCAGGCCGTAAACTCCGTTGTCTTCGATGATGTAGATGAGAGGAAGATTGCGGCGCATGAGGTGAACGAACTGGCCGATGCCGATCGAAGCGGTGTCGCCATCGCCGCTGACGCCGAGCGCAATCAGATTGCGATTCGCGAGCATCGCGCCGGTCGCGACGGAAGGCATGCGTCCATGCACGGAGTTGAAACTGTGCGAGCGGTTCATGAAATAAGCGGGACTCTTCGACGAGCACCCGATCCCGCTCAGCTTCGCGACGCGCTCGGGCTGCACGCCCATGTCGTACATGGCTTCGATGATGCGTTCGGAAATCGCATTGTGGCCGCAGCCGGCGCAGAGCGTGGTCTTACCGCCTTTGTAATCGATGACTGTCAGGCCAATATGATTGGTCTTCGGTTCGGGAGATCTGGGTTCCGCTGCGGGCGTGGTCGCCATTTACTTACCCTCCTTGTTACTTACCTTCAATGGTGCTGAGTTCGTCGGTGACCGAGCGCGCGTCAAGCGGCAGTCCGTCAAGATGGGCGATGCTGCGTAGCCGTGCGATCAGTTCTGGTTTCAGATCAAGCTTTAGCAAGCTGAGCATTTGCGCATCGCGGTTCTGCTCGACGACGTAGATGCGCTCGTGCTGCTCGATGAATTCATGCACTTCGCGTGTGAACGGATAAGCGCGCAGGCGAAGATAATCGGTTTCAATCGCATACTCGCCGCGCAGCTGGTCGCGGCTTTCGATGATTCCCCAATGCGAAGTGCCATACGCGATGATTCCTATTTTCGCGTTTGAGCCCTTTTGAATTTCGGGACGCGGCACGAACGAGCGCGCCGATTCGAACTTCCGGTTGAGGCGCTCCATGTTGTTTTCGTAATCGTCGGGGCGTTCGCTGTAATTGGATTTGTCGTTGTGGCCGCTGCCGCGAGTGAAGTATGCGGCCGCGGGATGCTCGGTCCCAGGAAGAGTGCGGTAGCCAACGCCGTCGCCGTCCAGATCCCTGTAGCGGGCGAAGCCGCCCAGTTTCGTGAGTTCCTCTTTGCCGAGAACTTTACCGCGCTTGATTGGCGTAGTCGGATATTCGAATGGATCGGACATCCAGTTATTCATCCCGAGATCAAGATCGGACATAACGAAAACCAGAGTTTGAAATTGCTCCGCGAGATTGAAAGCTTCAGACGCCATGCTGAAGCATTCCGCCGCAGAACTCGGAATCAGCATGATGTGTTTGGTATCGCCGTGAGAGAGAAAGGCCGTCGCGAGAATGTCTCCCTGCGAAGTGCGCGTGGGCAGTCCGGTCGAGGGGCCGACGCGCTGAATGTCCCAGATGACACCGGGAATTTCTGCGTAATAAGCGAGGCCGGCGAACTCCGACATCAGCGAAATGCCGGGGCCGGCGGTTGCCGTCATGCTGCGCGCACCCGCCCAGCCCGCGCCGATTACCATGCCGATGGCAGCGAGTTCATCTTCGGCCTGAACGATGGCGAACGTGGCTTTGCCGTCGGGGCCGATGCGATGCTCTTTCATGTAATCGATCATGGTCTCGACCAGCGAAGATGATGGCGTGATGGGATACCAGGTGACGACCGTACATCCGGCGAACATGCAGCCGAGAGCGGCGGCGGAGTTTCCGTCGATGATGATCTTACCCGCAGTCTTGTTCATGCGCTCGATGTAAAAGACGCCGCGCTTCTGAAGGCTCGCTTTGGCGTAATCGAATCCGGCTTGTGCCGCCGCCAGATTCAGGGTAGCCGCTTTCACTTTTTTGGCGAACTGTTTGCGGATCGCCTTCTCTACTTCACCCATTTCAATTTCGAGAAGTTGAGCGACGACGCCGACATACACCATGTTCTTGACAAGCTTGCGCAGCTTCGCTTCCGGGCAAACCGTCGCCACGATTTTGTCGTAAGGGACGGAATAAAAAATCAGGTCATTGCGCAGCTTGTCGAGGCCAAGGGGCTCGTCGTAAAGAACGGAAGCGCCCGCGGCGAGCGACATCACGTCGTCCTGCGCGGTCTCGGCGTTCATCGCGACGAGGAAATCGATTTCCTTCTTCCGGCCGATGTAGCCATCTTTATTCGCGCGGATGGTGTACCAGGTGGGAAGACCGGCGATGTTCGACGGGAAAAGATTTTTGCCGGAGATTGGCACGCCCATTTGAAAAATGGCGCGTAACAAAACTGTGTTCGAACTCTGCGAGCCGGAGCCATTGACCGTGGCCACCTGAATGCTCATGTCATTTACGATCCGCTTGCGCTCTAACTGCCCGCCGGTATTCTGGCGTGCGACGTCCGTAGTGGCCATCCCGACACCTTCCTTCGGATCAAGTTGTTCAGATCAGATCCTTCAAGACCTTGGGGCGATGCGATCCGCCCGAATCCGTCTTGAGCAGAACAGACGATTATACGGCGGCAAAGGCTTTCCCGGCGCGGCAAATCGCCTGTCCTGAAGCCGAGGGGAACCTGCCTGGGAACGAGAAGAAGACGACGCGGGATTCGTTACTCGGTCTTGAAAAACTGCGCGATGTTGCGGAATTTGGTGTATCGCGACGCCACTAATTCCGTGGCGGACATTTTCTTAAGTTCGGCGAGATGTTTTTGCAGGGTGATATCCAAAAGATTCGCGGCAGCTTCGTGATCGCGATGAGCTCCTCCCTCGGGTTCAGGAACGATGCCGTCGATGCAGCCAAGTTCACTGAGGTCGGTGGCAGTAATGCGCATGGCTTCAGCGGCGAGTTCCTTTTTTGAGGCGTCGCGCCACATGATGGCGGCGCAACCTTCGGGGGAAATCACGGAGTAAATTGAATTCTCCATCATGAGAACGCGGTCAGCCACGGCAATCGCAAGTGCGCCACCGCTGCCTCCGACGCCGATCACCGTGGCGATGATGGGAACTTCGAGCAACGCCATTTCGCGCAGGTTGTGGGCAATCGCCTCGGCTTGTCCACGCTCTTCGGCGTGAATCCCGGGGTAGGCGCCGTCGGTATCAACCAGCGTGAGGATCGGCCTGCGAAATTTTTCCGCAACCTGCATTACGCGAAGCGCTTTGCGGTAACCTTCAGGATGAGGCGTGCCGAAGTTGCGGTGCACGCGCTGTTTCATATCGCGACCCTTCTGGGTGCCGACAACAAGAATTTCTTCGCCGTGGAAGCGCGCCATGCCGCAAATGATCGCGGCGTCGTCGCCGAAGCTGCGATCGCCGTGAATCTCGCTGAAGTCCGTAAACAGGCGCTCGATGTAGTCGAGGGTCTGCGGCCGCTGAGGATGCCGGGCCAGCTCCGTTTTTTGCCAGGCCGTCTGCGGCCCCTTCATTTCCTGCTGCAGCGTGCTGATGCGTTCTTGCAGCTTCGCCAGCTGACGACGAGTGTCGTCGTTCTGGCTCGCGGAAGCCCCGAGCAGAGCCAGTTGGCGCTCCACTCGCTCCAATTCCTGCTGCGCTTTTTCGATTGATTTCATGGCTCGAGTGAAATATTAACTGATTATGCGCACACTGCCGCGCCCGCACAACTGTTCGACTCTCGCGATGAAGTTGCGATCAGGCAGCACATTATAGCCTGCAGCTTCCATAACAACCATGAAATCTCCGGAGCGTTCCACGTCGAACAATACCCGCGCATCGCCTTTGCGGTCGCTGAATAGCGTGTGAAGGTCGTCGATTGTCGTTTCGCCGGAGGTTTCGAGCGGCACGCGAATACGAATTGCGCGGGGCAATGGAATCTTAACTTCCTCAAGCGGATAAATTTCAGCCGCAGTAATCTTTGGATTCGTTCCCTCTTCAATCCTGACTCCGGCTTTGACCAGCACTGGAACTTCGAGCTTCACTTTGTCCTGCAAGCGCTTGTAGGCCTCCGGGAAGACGATCATGTCGAGCGAGCCCGACATATCCTCGAGCGTGGCCTGGGCGTAGAAATCTCCGCGCTTGGACTTGAGGACGCGCAGGTTGCCGATGATGCCCGCGGTCGAGATAGTTTCATCTTTGCCCGTCGACTTCGTCATGGCGCCGATTTCAACGATGCTTAGCGCGTTCAGATCTTGCAGCTTGTCTTTGTATTTCTCCAACGGATGACCGGTGAGAAAGAAGCCGACGATTTCTTTTTCAGCGGCCAGACGTGCTTGTTCATCCCAGTCGGGGATGTCGGGAAGCTTGTCGTTGTTGGATTCCGATTCTTCCTGTTGAAACACTCCAAACAGGCCGTGCTGGCCTGATTCCGCGTCGCGTTGGGTTTTCTGAGCACGCTCCATGGCGCGATCGAGGACTGTCATTAATTGCGAGCGCCGGCCGAGCGAATCCATCGCTCCGCTTTTGATTAACGATTCGAGCACACGTTTGTTCAGTAACCGGAGATCGACGTGCTCGCAGAATTCGTAAATCGATTTGAAGCGGCCAAGCTTTTTCCGCGCCGTCACAATGGATTCGATGGCGTTGCCGCCGACGTTCTTTACGGCAGCAAGGCCGAAACGGATGGCTTCGCCGTGCGGCGTAAAATTTGCGGCGGAAACATTGATGTCCGGCGCCTCGACGGCAATGCCCATCTCGCGACATTCATTGATGTACTTCACCACGTCATCGGTGCTGCCGGTGACCGAGGTGAGCAGCGCGGCCATGAATTCGACGGGATAGTGCGTTTTCAAATACGCGGTGTGATAGGCCAGCAGGGCGTAAGCGGCGGAGTGCGACTTGTTGAATCCGTATCCGGCAAACTGCGCCATGAGATCGAAAATCTTCTCGATCTTTTTCGGCGGAAACTTGCGCTGGGCCGCGCCTTCGACAAAGCGCTCGCGCTGCTGCGCCATCTCCTCAGCTTTTTTCTTGCCCATGGCTCGGCGCAACAGGTCGGCTTCGCCGAGCGAGTAGCCGGCCAGGCGGTTCGCAATCTGCATCACCTGCTCCTGATACACGATCACTCCTAGCGTCTCTTGCAGGATTTCTTTCAGCTCCGGGAGTTCGTATTCGACGCGCTTGCGGCCATGCTTGCGATCGATGAAATCTTCGATCATCCCGCCCTGAATCGGGCCCGGGCGGTAGAGGGCATTGAGTGCGGTGAGATCCTCGATTGAGCTGGGCTGATATTTGCGCAACACGTCGCGCATGCCGTGCGATTCAAACTGGAAGACGCCGGAAGTCAGTCCTTTATGGAAAACTTTCTCGTAAGTTTCTTTGTCGTCGAAGGGGACGGTTTCCAAAGTGATCGCCGTACCGCGCGTTTGAAGTATCAACTTTAGCGCGTCGGTGAGGATGGTTAGGGTGGTGAGGCCGAGAAAATCCATCTTCAGCAGGCCCATCTTTTCGATGGCTACCATGTCGAAGGCGGTTACGATTTCATCGTTCTTGGTTTTGTGCAGCGGGACAAGCTCTGTGAGAGGACGCGGCGAGATCACCACACCTGCGGCGTGAACCCCAGAGTTCCGCACCATGCCCTCCAGTTTCTTCGCCGTCTCCATCAACTCGCGAATCTGGCCATCTTTCTCCATCGCTTCGCGAAGTTGCGGAGAGTCTTCGATGGCTTGATCGAGAGTGATGTTGAGTTGCGTCGGGACCATCTTGGCGATACGGTCAACGTCCGCGTACGGGATGTCCATCGCCCGGCCGACGTCTTTAATGGCGGCCTTGGCGGCCATGGTGCCGAAGGTGATGATCTGGGCGACGTTATCGCGTCCGTATTTCTGCGTGACGTAGTTGATGACTTCGCCGCGCCGATTCATGCAGAAATCGATATCGATATCCGGCATGGAGACGCGCTCGGGATTCAAAAAGCGCTCGAACAGCAACTCGTGCTGCAGGGGATCGATATCGGTGATGCCGAGGGCGTAGGAAACCAGCGAACCGGCCGCCGATCCACGCCCCGGGCCCACGGGGATCTCGTGCTCTTTGGCGTAGCGGATGAAATCCCAGACGATCAGAAAATATCCCGGGAACTTCATCTGCTGAATGATGCCAAGCTCGCGTTCGAGGCGCTGCTCGTAGTCGGTCAGGGAGTGCTTGAGTTTGTTTTGATCGTGGAGTGGACGCAGCGTTTCCAGGCGGCGCGCAAAACCTTCGCGGGTTACATGCACGAAATAACTATCGATGGAATAGCCCGCCGGAACTTCGAACTGGGGAAAAGGCGTCGCGACTTTTTCGAGGCGCAGGCTGCAACGCTCGGCGATGTCGAGCGTGCGCGAGAGAACTTCGGGCGAATCTTTGAAGACACGATACATTTCGTCGTGACTCTTGACGAAGAATTGCGTACCTTCAAACTTCATTCGCGCGGTATCGCGAATCGACTTGCCGGTCTGGATGCACAGCATCACGTCCTGGGCATGAGCATCGTCCTCACAGAGATAGTGGCTGTCGTTGGTCGCCACCAGAGGCAGGCCGAGATCTTTTTCGAGTTGGAACAGGCCGGGATGGATCTTGTGCTCCATGGCGAGGCCCTGGTCCTGGATTTCCAGAAAGAAATTTTCTTTACCGAAAATATCGGTATAGGTTCCGGCGGCCGCGCGGGCCGCGGCATAGTTCCCTTCCATCAGGCGTTCGGCGACTTCACCTTTCAGGCATCCGGAAAGGCCGATCAGACCGCGAGAGTGTTCGGCAAGAAACTTCTTGCTGACGCGCGGCTTGTAGTAAAAGCCGTGGAGAGAAGCCTCCGAAGTGATCTTCACCAGGTTGCGGTAGCCTTCTTCGTTCTCGGCCAAGACCAGCAGGTGGTTGTAAGTATCGCCGTCGGGGGGCGTGCGCCCGATGTTGTGATCGTCTTTTTTGCAGACGTACAGCTCGCAGCCAACGATGGGCTTCACGCCGGCAGTCTTTGCGGCATTAACGAAATGCACGGCGCCAAAAATATTTCCGTGGTCCGTCATCGCCACGGCGGGCATGCCCATTTCTTTTACGCGCTGACAGAGTTTTTCAACGTCGCATGCGCCGTCAAGTAACGAGTAGTCGGTGTGTAGGTGTAGGTGGACGAATTGGGGCATGGGCTCAGTTAGTTTTTACGTTGGCTCATTCTAACGGGAAAGTGTGCGGACTGAGCGCCTAATTATCCACAGTGTGCTTGATTTCGCTGAGGACGCAAGCAAAGTCTTCAACCCAGAGGACGACGGAGGAAATACAGGGCCATGCGATACAAGTCTACTGGCCTTCATGGGTTCCGGGGACGCGGAAATCTACTCCTCGCTCGTCATTCGCTTTGGCGGTGGCTGCTAGATCGAGATCGGAGAGTGGAATTTTTTGTGTGTGCTGCGGGGCGAAGTTCCAGAGTGTCTGGCCAACGATCGCATAATTTTGTACTTCTTGCTGGCGCTGATCGCGGAAAACCAGCACCGTGGCCGGACCAGCTTGCGTGCGTTCTTCCTGATGTGACGGGGACTGGTGTGGCGAGCGCGGCTGTGGCCAGGGTGGGGCCGAACCCGCGTAAAGATCCTGATCCTCTTGCTGGCGCATTCGCTGTTCATCAAGGCTTTGCGCGTTCATCTCGGCGGCTAGCGCAGCGTCATTTTGCTCATCCTGATCGTAAGAAGAATCGGAATCCCACCACCACCAGGGATCGTAAGCGCCCCACCAAGGATATCCGTATCCCCGACAGGCGTATCCGTAACAGTTATTTCTGAACCCATAGCGACGGAATCGATCGCCGCGATTGTGGAAGCCGCGGGAAGAAGAAGAAAAAGCCCGATTCGAAAAAGAGCGATGGCCGGAAAATGAACCGCGAAAGGAATTACGGCCGGCAAACCCTGGGCTGGAGCGCGCACCGCTGAAAGAGCGGCCGCCGCCGGCGTGTCCGCCAAAGCTCGCATGTCCGGCCATGCCGCCGTGTCCACCGAAGGAAGCATGGCCTCCCCCGCGCTGCGCAAGAACCGGGATGGAAGCTGCCAGGAGCAGAAATGCCGCGATGAGCAGCGGACGGTTCATACGTTTATTATATGCCCGATGGCAAGGGTTACGGCGGGCGTTGGTGCCAGCCAATGAAAGCTATCGAGCTTCGCTCGACTGGACAGCCGAGCGCCTGCCCCGAGCTGGCCGAAGGGGGCTGCCCACATGGGCTGTTTCGGCAACAGCAAATGATTGCTAGCGTTTTCGCGCTTTAGACTTTTTCGGCTGCGCTTTCTTTGCGGGACGCTTCGCCGAGGGCTTGGATGCGGGTTTTGCCGGCTTGTGCGCTACTTTCGCGGCCTTCGTCTTAGGTTCTTGCTTGGCTGCGGCTTTGACATCTGGCTTGGCGACCGTCTTGGCGTCTGCCTTCGTTGCCGGAGCCTTCGCGGCTGCTGGCGGCACTGCCGAGACCGGCGCGGCCGCACCTTTTCCCTTACCTTTTACCGCCTCGGGCTTTTTTCCCGCCACGGCTGCAGGAGCCGCACCCGCTGCTGCTTTCGCCCCACGGCCGCGCCTCGGTGGCGGCGGAGGTGGCGGCGGAGGTGGCGCAAACGGCTTCAGGAATTTCAAGGTCTCGGTTCGCGAACGAAGCCTTCCGTCGAGCAGCAGCATGAACACGTCGCGGGCAATCTTCGGATATTCCGGCAACTGCGGAGTGATCAACAGCTCCGTCATCTCCGGCAGCGGAAGGCGCTGCTGCACCTGCCGCCACTTAGTCAGGTAGTTTTTAATTTTTAGCGCCACGCTCTGGTGCCGCGACGTCACGGCCAGGAACAGAACCATCTCCGGCCGCGCCGACGAAAGCAGGTTCCATGTGCGCGAAGGCGTTGCGGCTTCCTTCCCGGTCAATCGTTTCGCGAGATCCTTGGCATGCTCTTCGATGTCGCGCCAGGACTCAATAAGATCCTTGCGCGGAATCTGCCGCCGTAAGTCGGAGATATCCTTGTCAGACAGCCGCGCCGTCAAGAAGTGCATTACCGCCGCTGACGGATCAACCGTATAACCCAGGTCCACCATCTGCTGCCGCGTCTTCATCAATAACGCGAGCCCGTTTGTATCCACCTTGGCTGCGGACCAGTGCGGATGCAGCACCTTCAGAAAGTCTTCCTTCTCCAAAGCACGAATCACATTCAGCGGATCGTCTTCGTGGGCCAGTTGCGCGATCTCATGGCCGACGGCGCTACGCGCGATGTGATCGATATATTTATTTTCCTTCGCTGCGTCGTAACGCTGCTGAGTACGCTCTTCCATCGGCCAGTGAAAGCGAGCGGCAAAGCGCGTGGCGCGAATCAGGCGTGAAGGATCTTCCACGAACGAATAATTGTGCAGGATTCGCAGCAGCTTGGCTTCGATATCGGCCACACCGTTGAACGGATCGAGCAGCAGTCCTCGCGAGCCTTCATTCAGCGACAGCGCCATGGCGTTCACGGTGAAGTCGCGGCGGCGCAGATCTTCTTGGATGCTGGCGGGCGCAATCGTGGGAGCCTTGCCCACCTTCTCGTAGTGCTCGGTGTGCGCCATCCCGATCTCGGCGCGAACGTTTCCCGGCAGCACCAGAAATAATGTGCGGGTCTCATCGTCATGGCCGGCGAGTTGCGCCCCTGCTCGTTCGAAATCCTTTTGGAGTTTGAGCGGATTTCCCTGAACCGTGAAATCCAGATCGCGAATGGTGAACCCGCTGATAATGTCCCGGATCGCGCCACCGGTAAGATAAAGTGTGATTCCCGCCGCACGGGCTACGTCTTGCACCAGATTGACGCCCTTCGATTGATCCGGCGTCAACCGGATTTCCATAGTGTAGATATAATCAGCCATTCGTCTTCAAGCAATCCACGTCAAACCACCATAAAGCAGCCTTGCCCGACGTGCTGGCGGCGAAACGGCTCCATGTTTTCCACAACATTTCCACAGGATATCCTGGTTAAATCCCAGCGGGCCAAGCCAAACTGAGGCACAAGCCCTTCAATCCACGAGACTTACAGAGGATTGAGTCTCGGCAAGGCAACTTAAAGGAATAACACAACGTTTATGATTTGGCTACTGCCAACGTGGATTCCCGCGTTTTCTTCGAAATTAGTGCGAGAATCAGGACGGACTTCGGCTATCGGGCGTCGGGCTTCGGCCCGAACAGTAGAAGTCTGAGATGCACCGCGGCCGAGGCACTGAGCTTTTTGTGCCGCAGCCTGAAGCCCGTCAGCCGAAGCCTGAAAACCGACTTATGCCCTCGACTCATAAGAAAGTAATCGTCCGCAAGATGGACCGGGATTCGGTCTCCGGCTACGTTTCGCCGGCGCAATTCGTCAACGAGGGCAAACTCGAATTGCTGAACACTGCCGGGAATGTCGTCGCCATGGATCTGCGCGAGATCAAGGGAGTCTATTTCGTACGCGAGTTCGGCGACTCCGAATCGCTCACGCGCAAGACCTTTACCTCCCGCCCCCGCTCGGAAGGCTTGTGGGTGCGCCTGCGCTTTAAAGACAACGAAATCCTCGAAGGACTCATGCCTTCCGACCTTACCCAGAATATGCCGGAAGGTTATCTGGTCAATCCTCCCGACCAGCGCTCGAATACGCAGCGCATATTTGTTCCTCGCACCGCACTGGAATCGCTGACCGTGCTGGCAGTCATCGGCGCCGGACGCCGTCCACGCCGCGGCCCGGCGGAAGACCAGCGTCAGGTGCCCATGTTTGAGGAGTAAGTTCGAGGAGTAAGCTTGAGGAGTAAGTTCGAGGAGCAGGTTTGACGAGTAATTCCCCCGGCGGTCGATCGCCGTTTCAAGTTGCAATTCCTGGAAAGTTGAGATAAAAAGGCTGCTCCCAAGCGCAGGCCGACCCCTGCGCGGCGAGAGTTGCCGGGCCCTTCCCTTCCTCCTGCCCGTCTGATCTCGGCGGGCGGTTCCACATTCAGGTCGAGGTGTCGATGGTATGAGGGCCCTGTTGTGTTTCGCTGCGAAGCGACTGCTTGCCGCTCTTCCCCTGATGATTTTTGTCCCGGTGATTTTCAGCGCGTTATCGTTCTCGCAATCCGGCACTCAACGCCTTGCTCCGCAGGAAACGGCCTCTCTTTCCGCGCGAGGGCCGCTGGTCACCGAACCGCTCGACGAATCGAAGCTCGCGGTTCTCAAAGGGAACACACATCCCCTCGCACGGCGCGAATTCGATCTAGGCACTGCGCCGGCAACGCTCCCAATGCAGCGCATGCTGCTGGTGCTGAAGCGCAGTCCGGGGCAGGAATCCGCGCTGAGAAAGCTTCTTGACGACCAACAGGACAAAGCTTCTCCTAACTATCACAAGTGGGTTACGCCAGAGGAGTTCGGCAAACAATTTGGACCCACCGACGCCGACCTTCAGGCGATTACCGGATGGCTGCAATCCCATGGATTTCAGGTAGGTTCCACCAAAGGCCGCACCGTGCTGGAATTCTCCGGCTCTGCCAGCCAGGTTCAGGAAACGTTCCACACCGCGATCCACAAATACATTGTCAACCAAGAGCAGCACTGGGCGAACGCGAACGACCCGTTGATTCCAGCCGCGCTAACGCCGGCCGTGTCGGGCGTGCTCACGCTGCACAACTTTTTGAAGAAGCCGCAGTTGCACGTTTCGAAAGAGCCTGTTGCCGCGAAGATTCATCCCGGCGGGCGACCCGCAATTACATTCAGCGACGGGACTCACGGACTTGCTCCAGCAGACTTCGCAACCATCTATAACAGCGTCAATGCGGGCGTTACCGGAAACGGAATCACCATTGGAGTGATTGGCCGCAGCAATTTGTATAACGTCAACTCCCCCGCCCAGGATATCGGAGAGTTTCGTTCCTCTCAGACTTTCAATCTTTGTTGCGGAGGCTTCAACATTGTCCTGAATGGGCCCGATCCCGGCGACCTCGGTGGCGGCGAAGAAGGCGAAGCTACGCTGGATACCACATGGTCTGGAGCGGTAGCCCCAGGCGCAACCGTGGACCTGGTGGTCTCTGCTTCCACGAATACCACTGACGGAATCGACCTCTCCGAGATATTCATCATCGAAAATAATCTTGCCGACGTCATGACAGAAAGCTTCAGCGGTTGCGAAGCCTTCTCTACCAGCTCCCAGGCCGCCGGTGTATCGGCCCTGGCCGAGCAAGCGGCTGCCCAAGGCATCACTTATTTCGTCTCCGCCGGCGATACCGGCGCCGAAGGATGCGACGATCCAAATGCTGAGACCGTAGCCACTGGTCCTGTGTCAGTCAACCTGCTCGCCGCTACACCGTTCAACGTAGCGGTTGGCGGAACCGTTTTCAATGAACACGGACAGCCCGGCCTCTACTGGAGTACCAGCAATACGAATCAGGAAAGCGCGCTCTCTTATATTCCGGAGGATGTCTGGAACGACAGTTGCCTTGCCACGACGTGCGGCAGCAACGCCAACATCGCCGCCGGCAGTGGCGGAGCCAGTACATTCTTCAGCAAGCCGTCGTGGCAAGCCGGAGTCACTGGAATCCTCAACGACAATACGCGCGATCTTCCGGATGTATCGCTGTCAGCCTCGGGCCATGATGGCTACGTCCTTTGCCTGGAGGGCTCCTGTCTGCCCGACGCGCAAGGAAACTTTTTCCTTTACCTGGCGGGCGGCACATCTGCCTCAGCACCGTCGTTTGCCGGGATCATGGCACTCGTCGATCAGCATATGGCTAACCTTCTTCCCGGCCTGGGTCCAAGGCAAGGCCTGGCCAACTATGTTCTCTATCAACTCGCGGCCTCGGAAAACGCAACTCTTTCCGCATGTAACGGATCCGGCACCTCTGGCTTGCCGGCCAGCACTTGCATTTTCAATGACGTCACCGTCGGCAACAACGCGGTGCCTGGCGAGTTCAACTACGGCTCTATAACCGCACAGTACCAGGCGGGCGTAGGTTATGACATGGCCAGCGGACTAGGCTCAGTCAACATCGCGAACCTGGTCAATCAGTGGAGTTCCGGCACGGTTACCGCAACCAGCACCTCACTGCTGCTGAACAATACCAATACGGTTAGCGTTAGCCACGGTCAATCCGTGAGCGTGAACATCTCCGTCACTCCCAGCAGCGGCACCGGCATTCCAACGGGCGATGTCTCGTTGCAGTCGAGCAATGGGAACGCTTTCGCTACTCAGAATGGCTTGGGCTTCTTTCCCCTTAGCGGCACCGGCACTGTTGTTTCTTCAACGGACGTACTCCCGGGCGGCGGGCCATACAACGTCAGCGCTCATTATCCCGGCGGCGGCAACTATGGCGCTAGCGATTCTCCGCCAGTCTCGGTTACCGTGACTCCGGAGTCCAGCACAACAACTCTTTCCGTGCTTACCGCGGATGCCCAGGGAAACCCTGTTCCCTTTCTTGGCGGACCTTTCGGGAGCTTCGCTTACCTGCGCGCCGATGTAGCGGGCCTCTCGGGACATGGCACTCCCACCGGCACTGTCACTTTCGCCGACACTTTCGGTTCGATTCCTGGCGGAAGCATTTACCAGTTAAATGGCGGGGATCAAATCAACAATGGGAGCAACACCGCGACTCCCAACGGAGTTCTTAACTTTGATACCGGCACGCATACTATTTCAGCGAGTTACAACGGAGACGCCAGCTTCAACCCCAGCAGCAGCACGCAGCTTTTCACATTCACAATTCAGCCCGGCTTTTTTGTCACCATGCCGCCAAACCAATCAGTGATTGTTTCCGCGCCCGGGGTGTCTGGTTCAACGACAGTTGCAGTTTCCTCTTCAACCGGATTTAGTGGGACCATTACTCTCGCCTGCTCAGGACTTCCTGCGGGCGCCGCCTGCGTGTTCAGTTCTTCCTCAATCAAGACCACAGGAATTGCGTCAACCACTGCTTCGACGATCACTGTCACGACGAGCAACGGGGCTAAGGCGATGCTGCGGCCTTCTATTCGTCCGTTTGCGACAGGATGGCTCGCGTTGAGTAGCTTGATGTTCTTTTCAATTGTGCTGATCGGCGTGCCGGGAAGAAGGCGCGTGCCTTTACTTTTGCTTTCACTCTTGACGCTGATCCTCGTAATTCCCGGCTGCGGAGGCGGAGGAGGAAGCAGCACGCCGCCCCCTCCGCCCCCGGTACCTGCAACGCTCGCGGGAACTTACAACATCACCGTCACTGCGAGCAACGGCCCCATTACTTCCACCACAGGTTTCACGCTGTTCGTGCAATAACCTCTTTGACTGGAATCCGGTGCTGGCAGTGGCCCAGCTCGTGTGGAACGGACACTCCTGTCCGTTGCCGGTGACCTTGCCTTTGATTTTGATTCTGCTCCTGGTGGGGGCAGTACCTCGTTGCAACAAAGTAAACACCAACCCATGGAGCTCTGGGAAACTGGTGTAGGATTTATTCGCTCCTACCCATCACCCATGAAACTATCCCAGATCGCATCCTCCCTGCACGCGCGCTTAGAGAATGGAAATCCCGACACCGAAATCAGCGGCCTCAATGGCATCGAACAAGCCGGCCCGGCGGAAATCACTTTCGTTGCTAATCCTAAGTACGCTGCGGCAGCTCGGCTCACCAAGGCCGCAGCGGTCATCGTGGCCAAGGATTTTCCCGTCATTCCGGCTGCCACTCTGCGCGTCGAAGATCCCTATCTCAGCTTCGCGCGCGCTCTCGAGCTTTTTCATCAGCCCCTGCGATATCCGCCCGGAGTACACGCCACGGCGGTCGTCCATCCCACCGCCAAAGTTGGACGCGGCGCCCACATTGGCCCTTACGTGGTTGTCGATGAGAACGTCGAGATCGGTGACGATGCCGTGCTGCTGGCGCACGTGGTGATTTATCGCGGGGTAAAAATCGGCGACAATTTCTTCGCTCATGCTCACGCCGTGGTCCGCGAAAACTGCCGCATCGGAAATAACGTGCTGCTGCAAAACGGTGCCGTCATCGGCTCCGATGGCTTTGGCTTCGCTAAAACTTCAGAAGGACGTTGGCACAAAATTCCGCAGCCTGCACCCGTCGTCATTGAAGACGATGTGGAAGTGCAGGCGAACTCGTGCATCGATCGAGCCAGCGTTGGCGAAACTCGCATCCGGCGCGGAGCTAAGATCGACAATCTGGTGCAGGTCGGCCACGGTTCGCAAGTTGGCGAAGACGCGTTGCTCTGCTCACAGGTGGGCTTGGCCGGCTCAACCGAAATTGGTAATCGCGTGATTCTCACGGGACAGGTTGGAGTCGTCGGCCATTGCAAGATTGGTGATGGTGCGATCGTTACCCCGCAAAGCGGCGTCGCGAATGACGTTCCCGCTGCAGCATTGGTGAGCGGCGCTCCTGCCGTCGATCATAAGTTGTGGCTGAAGTATTCCGCGCTGTTGCCGAAGCTGCCAGATATGGCCCGTGCGCTGAGAGCGGCATTGCGCAAGGACTAGGAAGAAGAACTACTAGGAAGAAGAAACATGTGAAGCATCGCCAGGATTATTCGGAACTCCGGATTGCCGGCACTCTTCTGGCAATCCGCTATCGATTGCCGATCGAACTTTCTCCATCAAGCAATCGCGACCGCCGAAATCTTGCGGCTCAATCGGCGGATGAAAAATCACCGTCACCACTCCCGGCCTGATCGCAAATCGTCCCTTCGGCATCACGTAGTGTGTCCCCGTAATGGTTACGGGGACGACCGGAACACCGCACTCCATGGCCAGATAGAACGGTCCTTTCTTGAAAGGCAATAGCCTGCCGTCATACGAACGCTTACCTTCCACATAGATCGTCATGTTCAGCCCCTGCTGCACGACCTGTTTCGAAAGCCGCACGGATTCGATGCCCGCATCGCGATTGCCGCGGTCCACAGGCACCAGGGATCCCATACGCATGGCGCGGCCCAGGATTGGATAGGTGAACAATTCTTTTTTCACCATCACCGAGCTGCGCCGCGGAATCAAAGGAATCGTAATCGGCGGATCAACGTTCGAAACGTGGTTCGACATGAAGATGTAGGTGCGCGATGGATCCAGCTTGTCGAGCCCCACGGTTTGCACCCGCACGCCGGCCAGCCGGACTCCGTTCCAGGCGCCGAACATGAACATCCGGTAAAGCAGGCTGACGTCGCCGCTGATGAAGGTCCAGGGAAAGCCGATCAGCGCGGCAATGGGCGCGGCCAGGGTCCAGAATGCGAGCATCGCAAGCGTGCGAATCATGGGTAAGAGTATGCCTCTAGTTGCTGCGCGACTTACTGCGCGTCTGGGACGGAGCCTCAGCCTCGCCCTTCAGCCATGCTGCCCGCCGCGCCCGTTGCTCTGCATTCACGTTCTCAAGATCATTCAGTTCGTAGAAAGTTTCCTGGCGGCTTCCGACTTTCCATTTCAAGTCGCGCTCGCCGCCGCGGCGTCCACGAATTTTCAGCGAAATTGCATCGCCCGCACTCAGTCGCGCCGTGGTCTCCGACGCTTCCTGACCCGCGGTTTTGCCGTTGATTTCTAAAATCACATCGCCGACCTGCAGGCCCGCGATCTCTGCGCCCCCACCTTCCGTTACGGCGGTTACAGTCATCGGCGCGTCGAAGTTTCGTGAGGCGCTGAATCCAGCGTCGGCGACACTGGTTGTTGATTGCGAGAGCCGCAGCCCAACCCCACGGAAGAAATCATTCCATGGAATCTCTTCTGTGCCGGCGACGTACTTCGTGAAAAACCATCCCAGATCCGCATGGCTCACCGCTTCGGCGGCTTGTCGAACCCCGTCGGAATCAGAAAAAAATAAATGCTTCTTCGCGTAGTTCTGATTCATCCATTGAAAAACTTCGCGCAGAGACGCTTGCCCATGGCTGGCTTCGCGGACCGCCAGATCCAGCGCCACGCCCAGCAACTCGCCCTTGTTGTAATAAGAAATGCTGCGTTCGGGACGCCGGTAATAAGCGTCGCCTTCGAGCCACGCATCCAGGCTGGATTCTTCCGCTGACTGCGTCAGATGCGCCGGACGCCGCTGCAGTTCTCCGATCTGCACCGCCAGGTCCTCTTCGAAATGCCGCTCATCGAGCAAACCGCCACGCAGTTGAATGATGTCGGCAGCGGTGCTGGTGCATCCTTCGCTGAACCAGAGAGCGCGCGTGTAATTCTCCCGCGTGAAATCAATTGGCTCTAGCGTCTGCGGACGAATGCGCTTTACATTCCAGAGATGAAAAAACTCGTGCACCGTCACTGAGGCCAGCGCTTCCGGAGACTTCGCCACCACGTCAGCATTCACAGCAATCGCCGTCGAATAAGAATGCTCCATGCCGCCGCCCGCCGGCCCGCGCGGAAAGTGGTAGAGAAACATGTACCTGTCGTAGGGACGATCGTCCATCCAACTGGTGGCGGCCGCGACGATTTTATGCAGCATGGCGGTTATTTTTGCCATGTCGAAATCGGACGGTTGCGCGTCAACTACCACCTGATAGCGAGCGCCGCCTTCTTCGAAATCGTTTTCCTGAAAGTCGCCGATCTCGACCGGCGAATCCACGGCGCGGTCATAATTATCGGCGACGAAAGTATCGCTGTTGGAGCGCAATGGCGTAGCGACATGCCATCCCGCCGGTATCTGGCTGAACCGCAGAGCTATGGGCGAATCTCTGGCGTCGACGGGATACATGAGAATCTGCGCCAGATTTAAAAATGCATGATGAGTATTGAGCTGCGCTCCAAACGGCCCGGGAGAATCCACGAACATTTCATACTGGAGAACCGCCCCGTTTTCCGCGCCCACGATCCGCCACTGGCTCTTATCCAACTGAATTATGGGAAGCGGCCGCCCGGCACGATCTTTCGCGCGTATCCAATTCACGTACTGCGCGAAGTCGCGAATCTGATACAGCGCATTCCACACAGGAAGCTGGAACTGGCGCTCAGACCGGCCTTCGGGCAAGACAATCTGTACTTCTACAAAATGCTTGCCGGGATTGGAGAGTGAGATTGTGTAATCCGTCGCAGCATGGGAGGGTGACAGTAATATTCCCCACAGCAGCGCCCGTCGCAAAATGTGCAACATCGAATGCGCGGGAATCGAATGCCTCATCGGTTCCCTGCCGCGTTCGCCGAATTGGCGCCCGCAGCCGCCAATGCTCTTAGTCGCGCGGGCAGCTTTTCATAAATTCCTCCAAAGCCGCCGTTCGAAAGAATCGCCACCACGTCACCGCTGCGCATTTCAGAAGCCGTGGTTTGAACAATTTCGTCCGCATCGGCCAGTAGACGTACGCGACGCCCATGTTTCTGAATTTCGGCGGCCAGTTCTGGCAACTCCAGCCTCTCGTTCAACGGCACCGCCTCGGAACGGAAGACGCCCGCCACCACTACTTCATCGGCCATCACCAGGCTCCGCGCGAGATCGGCCTGCAGCACGCGCCGTCGTAGCGTGTTCGATCGGGGCTCGAGAATCGCCCATAGCCGCGCGCCGGGGTAACGTGACCGCAATGCTTTCAGTGTGCCGGCGATCGCCGTGGGATGATGAGCGAAGTCGTCGATAATGGTGATTCCATTTACATGAGCTTTCACTTCCAGGCGCCGCTTTACGCTCTTGAAAGTCTTTAGCGCGGCCGAAATTTCCTCTTTCGAAATGCCATACGCTTCTGCCAATGCCGCGGCCGCAGTCGCGTTCCACACGTTGTATTCACCCGCGAGCGGGAACTCGAGATCCATCCAGGCGCGGCCGCTGCGCAATACGGACCAGGATGTTCTATCCCCCTCGAATTTAACGTTTGTAATTTGCCAGTCCGCGCGAGTGCTTGCGCCATAGCGCTCGACCTTGCAGAAGGCTTTGCTTATACATCGTTCAAGACTGGCGCTTTCGGCGGCGTCGCCCGACATTCCATCGAAAGCGATGATTAGACCGCGACGGGGGATCAGATTGACTAACCGCTTGAACGCGGTTTCGACTGCCTCCAAATCTTTGTAAATATCGGCGTGATCGAATTCCACTGACGTCAAAATTATGCCGTCAGGGAAGTAGTGCAGAAATTTCGGGCCTTTGTCGAAAAAGGCTGTGTCGTATTCATCGCCTTCCAAAATGAAATGCTTTCCCTGCCCTACATGAAAGCTAGAGCCGAAGTTTTCCGCGATGCCTCCAATCAGAAACGACGGCTGCATTCCGGCCGTATGAAAAATCCAGGCCAGCATTGAGGTCGTGGTCGTTTTGCCGTGGGTTCCGGCGACAACGAGCACTTCCTTGCCGCGCAGAAACTCCTCGTGCAGAAGTTGGGGCAGCGAGCAAAACGGAATCCGCTGGTCGAGTACATGCTCCAGTTCGGCGTTGCCTCGTGAAATCGCATTGCCCACAACCACCAGATCAGGACGAGGCTCAAGATTTCGCGGGTCAAAGGGCTGCGCCACCGGAATTCCCAACTCCGCCAGGAAGTCGGACATAGGCGGATAAGCCGCTGCGTCCGACCCGGTGACACGATAGCTGCGCTGTTTGAGCATTCCCGCGAGCGATGCCATCGCCGTGCCGCAAATTCCGATTAGATGAATATGTTTGTTTTCGTTCATGATGTCACTGCGGATTCCAGTACCCTCAAATTCACCTGCCCTCCGTGCACTTTCAACTCAGCTCGCACGCCAAACGGCAACGTAATGTTTCCCGCCGTCACGTGGCCCGACCGCACTCCGTACGCTATCGGCACCCCAAGCTCGCCCACAATCCGCAATAACACTTCCTGCAGCGTGTATCCCTGATTCTCCGTCTGAAGGCAATCCCGCATCTCTCCAAACGCAATGCCCCGAACTCCTGTCAGCTTGCCGGCAAGCTTTAATTGCATGAGCATTCGATCGATCTGAAACGGCTTCGCCGCAATATCTTCCAGGAACAAAATCGTTCCTTCCGTGCGAATTTCATAAGGCGTTCCGAGCGACGCAACCAGAATGGAAAGGCAACCCCCGTAGAGAACTCCTTCCGCCGCTCCGCTCACCAAACCAGTGGCGCCGGAACCCGCGCCCAGGTTCGGTTCCCAAGGTGACGAACCGACCAGCGCTGCCTGCCACGAAGGCAAGTCAGTGCCATCTTCACGAGCCCAATCCTTCGCAACCATCGGCCCATGAAAAGTTATGAGACCAAGCGCGTCGTGAAGATAAGTGAGCAGCGCGGTCAGATCGCTATAGCCGACGAAAATCTTGGGATGTTCCTTAATTTTCTTCCAGTCAAGCGCCTCCAGTAAGTAATTGGAGCCGTATCCGCCGCGGGCGCACACAATCGCGTGTACGTCTTCGCGCTTGAACATATCCTCCAATTCGCGGGCCCGCCGTTCGACCGATCCCGCAAAGTAAAGATCCTGCTCCAGGATTGAATCAAAATAAAACGGACGGTAGCCCGCGCGCCGCAGGCCTTCGCAACCAGCTTCCAGTTCACTGCGCTTGACATTGCTGGCGGGCGCTACGATGCCGACCGTATCGCCTGGCCGAAGAGCAGGAGGTTTGATGCGCGCAACTGGAGGCGAAGACATTCAGTAAGAAGCCAACGTGAAAAAGCGGTCTGTAACCGGACTCGAATCGCGAATTAGAATTGTAGAAGCATTACCCTTCAGCCGACAAAAAACTCTCCCTCACAAACCAGCCGCGCCGTCCCGCGAAGAAATACCGTATTCCCTTCCTTGCGCACAGTCTGCGTTCCGCCGGGAGCGTGCACTCGAACCGGGGATTCCGCCTTGCCCGCCGCTATGGCCGCCAGCGCCGACGCGCAAGAACCTGTACCGGAAGATTGCGTCTCCCCCACTCCGCGTTCGAAGAAGCGCGATCTCACGTCATGCTTTCCATCGATGGCAACCATTTCGATGTTCACGCCGTGCCTGAATTCAGAGTTACGCTGGATCTCCGCCGCCCGACTCTGCCACCCCTCAGCAAAACTTTGCACGAAGATTACATAATGCGGATTTCCCATCGAGACCGGAATACCTCGCACTTCCCTGCCATCCGTCCGCACCGCCAGTTCCGGTCCGATCTCACCCCGGCCCATCTCAATCTCAAACTCATATTCTGGGCTCTTTCCTCCGGTCCGCACGCAGGTCTTCAGGCCCGCTCCAGTTTGGATGGTGATCTTTTCCTGCTCGCGCTCGGAGTCGAGCACGGAGTCGCGCTCGGAGTAAAGATAAGCGGCCACGCAGCGCGTGCCATTGCCCGAAATCTCCGCCTCTGAGCCATCCGCATTAATCAACCGAATTTCAACGTCCGCCTCTGCGTGCGCGGACATCCACTCGACGCCATCGGCGCCAACTCCATCGTGCCGATCGCAAATGCGTTGTGTAAAGGCTGCGATGTCAGAAGAAGCGAGTACGGGTTCGGCCCGCGAAATATCGATCAGAAGAAAATCATTCCCGCAGGCGCTAGCCTTCACAAACGGAATCCCAACGCTTTTAACGCTCACTCCAACTCCACCGGGCCCAGCGAAGTTGCATTCCCCAACACAGTTGACGCCTTCAGTTCTCCCAGCAATCTCCTCTGTTCACGGTTGCAGCCGGAAACGTCAAATTGAACCCGCACATGCTGACCCGTGCTTCCGCTCAGAACATTTTGCATCATGCGATGTTGTCGCTCCAGGATGCGGTTGACCTCCTGGCTGATTTGCTCCACGCTCGCTCCTGTAACTTCGTAACAAACCAGCAAGGTCTTCACGTTGAAAGTTCGCTCGGCATAACCTAGAGCAAAGAGCGCGAGCAAAACCACTCCCGTGGCAAAAGCCGCAGTAACGTAAAGTCCGCCACCCGCGGCCATTCCCACCGAAGCGACTACGAACAACGTTGCAGCGGTCGTCAGACCCGTGGTCAAGCCCCGGTTATGCAGGATCGATCCGGCCCCGATAAATCCGATGCCCGGAATAATCTGCGCGGCGATTCGCGCCGCATCGGAGGGCACGCCTGCCAGGCCAGTGGAGAGAATGGTGAACATGGCCGCGCCAAAGCAGATAAACATATTCGTGCGCAACCCAGCAGGACGATGGCGCAGTTCGCGCTCCAGTCCGATGATGCCGCCCAGAACCGCCGCGAGCAACAGCCGCGCCAGAGAGGTAGTTACAAAACCGCTGGCCATCTCGCCATGCAACAACTCGAAAATGTTGCGCCAATTCATCGGTGCGATCGGAAGTTTCGAACAGAACTCAGATGGCCGGATTTTATCATCGGGATATACCGTCGGCGGCGGACTTCGCCGTTAACCTGCGTGATTACCGTCCCTGCTCGTGTGCCGCTACTTTACTTTCTTCCACGGAAAATGACCGCGGGCGGCTGACCGGTAGTGTGAATTTCGACGAGGGCCGGTAACTGGTGATCTCTTGCCGCCTTCCAAACCGGATCGCCCTCAAACCCAACCGCATAGTCCGCGCACTGTGCCGGGTCTGCCAGTGCATGTTCCCACAATCCTTCCGGGTCAGCGGGCTGTTTCCACGTGCGATGATTGCCTTCGTTGATGACCCGCCGCAACGGAATGCCCGCCTGCTCGAGCGCTCCGACGTGCTCGCCTAAATACATCAGGAGCGTGGAATCCGCAGGCAACGAGTTTAGCCAGCTGGCCACTTGCTTATCCAGTGCGACCCGACCACGCGAATTGATTGCGGCCTCGCGAAAACAGATCGGATCCGCGCGCCAGACGCCGGCGTAACTTTCGCCAGCGAGAACCAGAGCGCTTACTACCACGGCGGTATTTGTCCAGCGAGTTAAAAACCCGCGCGCTAAATCGACTTTTGCAACTGACTGCAGAACGAAAATAATTCCCAACACTCCAAACACCGCGAACGCTGGAAGCAATTGCAGTCCGTAGCGGACGTTGTAATAAGAGAATGGCCACCACGTCGGCAGAAAAATCGGCACACTCCCGTAGGCGACTGACAGGGCATAAAACGGCAGCGGAGTCCAGAGCCATAACGCAGCGCGCCCGCGTCCGCTAAGACCCGCGGCCAAACTTCCTAAGAGCGCCAGGGCCAACCAAAGCCGCCCCAGCCAGTTCGCCTCGGAGACGTTTAACTCTGCCGCTTTCAGAAAATAAGAAGTGGCAGCCCACAAATTTCCTTTTGCCGGATTCACGGTCGCGGTCTTCTGCTCGATCGCTCGCGCCGAGTAAGGTCCATTGGCAAACTCCAGCGGATTCCGGTATACCGCGGCGTTGTATGCCAGCCACAGCACCGGAGCAATCGTAGTCAGCAAAACAAACTTCAGCAGCGTCAAGCGAGACGTTTGAACGGCGAGTTTAGGTTCGCCTGGAAAAAGTTGGAAGCTAACGATCACAGCGCCAACCACCATCAGAGCAGCTAAGAACCATCCGTCGTAGCGCGTCCAGCAAGCTGCGGCCAAACAAAGGCCGCATTTCATGAGAGCGCGCGACGCTTTCTCCTTGCCCCGCGCGAACTCTGCAAAATACGCGACTGCCCAAATAAAAAATGCCATATACAGCGACTCGCCCATGGCCGTCGCCTGCATGTAGATGAGATTAGGATTCGCGCCGTACACCAGCGCCGCCACCCAGGCTCCGACTCGCCCGACGCCATCTGCTTCCCCGTCGCGGCGCAGCGCCGTACGCACCAGACGAAATATTCCGAGCACACCAAGAACATAAGCAGCCATCGACGGAATCGAACCGCCCGAACCGCTCTGCCACATCTGCTTCGATACGATAAAGGGCAGAATCAGCAGATGCGGCAGCGGCAGCCACACCGTCCCTAATTGCAGCAGCCCTGGGGTTTTTGAATCGAAGATACGGCGCGCGATATTGATGTGCGCTACCGCGTCGCCATATAACAACACTGCGCCGTCCCGGTTATAGATGAGAAAGGAAAATACCGAGACAAAGATCGCCAGCCACACCAGACGCACAATCTCAGTTTCTGAATAGGTCTTCGGAGGAGGAGGTTGCGGCTTCATTCGAGGTGGGTAAGCTCGCGAAAAATCTGGAAGCGTTCGTCAATTTTTTCGCGGGTCAGCGACTGCAGCCGTTCGGTTCCGAAACTTTCCACGGCAAACGATCCCATCACGCCACCATAGAACAGAGCCCGCTTCAGCACTTCGCGATTCAAATCTTCCTGGGATGCCAGGTAACCCATAAATCCTCCCGCGAAAGAATCGCCCGCGCCGGTGGGATCTTTCACTTCATCGAGCGGCAACGTGGGCGCGCGAAAGGGATGGCGTCCAATACCAAATGCGCCTTCGCGAAAGAAAATTGTCGCGCCATATTCCCCGTGCTTGATCACCAGAGCCTGCGGACCCATGGCCAGCACCTTTTGCGCTGCGCGCGGCAGGTTAGTTTCCTTCGCCAACATCTTAGTTTCAGTGTCATTGATCAGCAGGACATTCACCAGTTTCAAGGTTTCGGCGAGTTCCGTGCGCGCGCCCTGAATCCAGTAATTCATGGTGTCGCATCCCGTCAGCTTCACGCCGTTCATCTTGCGGCGCACATTGGCTTGCAACGTGGGTTGAATATTTGCCAGAAATAAATATTCGGTGTCCTCGTACTCCTTGGGAATTTGAGGATGGAATTTCTCGAACACATTCAGATCGGTGAAATTTGTTTTGGCCTCGTTCAGGTTTTCGGCGTAGGAACCGCCCCAGCGAAACGTCTTGCCCCCTGCGCGTTCAATGCCGCGGGTATCGACGCCACGCTTCTTAAGTACGTTCTCGTGCTCCGGGCCGAAATCCTCGCCTACCACGGCCACCATGCGCACCTGCGTGAAATAGCTGGCGGCCAGCGAAAAATAAGTCGCGGCCCCGCCTAAGATTCCTTTCACGCTTCCCGAAGGGGACGTGATGTCATCAAACGCAACCGATCCGACAACGACAATGCTCATCTGAAATTTAAGCTCCTGGGTGGCAGTGGTCAGTGACTGGTGCTTTTCACATACTTCCCGATAATCAATTTCAACTTCTTTCGCGCCGCCGGCGGAATCTTTTTGGGATCGGTCATAATCGCGTGCGCCAATGCCGACCCGCACTTGCATGATCGCTGGCGCGGCATGGCAGCTACGGTCTCTCGCAAAACTTTCGTCGCGTTCTCCGCGTTCTTCACCAGGACGGCCACAATCTGATCGACGGTAACCGAATCATGATGCGGATGCCAGCAGTCGTAATCCGTGACCATCGCCACCGTGACGTAGCAAAGCTCCGCCTCGCGCGCCAATTTTGCCTCTTGCAAGTTAGTCATGCCGATCACATCCATGCCCAGCCCGCGATAAACATTGGACTCTGCTCTCGTCGAAAACTGCGGGCCCTCCATGCACAAATAAGTTCCGCCATGCCTGCCGGTCACGCCGACTCTCTCGCACGCAGCCTCGACCACTCCGGCCAGTTCGCCGCAAACCGGATCCGCAAACGCAATGTGGGCGACCACTCCGCCCCCAAAAAATGTGTCCACGCGATGCCGTGTGCGGTCGAAGAACTGATCGGGGATCACAAAATCCAGCGGCTTATGTTCTTCTTTCAACGAACCGACGGCCGATACCGAGACGATTCGCTCCACGCCAAGTTGTTTAAAGCCATGAATGTTCGCGCGGAAATTCAATTCGCTCGGCATGATCCGGTGGCCGCGTCCGTGCCGCGCCAAAAAAGCTACCTTGCGGCCTTCCAGCAAGCCACACACGTAAGCATCCGAGGGCGCCCCGAACGGCGTCTTCACGCGCACTTCTTTTACTTTCGTCAGCCCCGGCATCGCGTAAAGACCGCTGCCGCCGATAATTCCAATCTCAGCCTGTGCCACCCAGCCTCCGGAACAGTCCACGCTTCGGTGCGGAACTCGCGATTATACAGGACACGATTCCACACCTGCCGCGCCGGAGCTATTTGTTTCTAACTTCTATTTTTAACTTCGGCATAACTCCAGCCGAAGAACTACTCTGCCCGTTACAATTCCTTATGAAGCTCCCAGCTCTTTTTGCTCTGGCGCTCTCAGCGTGCCTCGCGCCTGGGCAGAGCGCTCCGCCAAAGGCCGTGACGGTTCCCTTGATACTCGACCACAACCGGGTTGTGATTGACGTCGGCCTGACACTCGCCAACGGTTCGAGCCAACGCGTCCGCGCCTGGGTTGACAACGGTAACCCCGATCTTTATCTCTCCCGCCACGCCGCAACGCTGATGGGACTTGCCGTCGTCTGTGGAGAAAAAGAGTGCACCGCGCCTCCGCCCGCTGAAATCACAATTGCCGGAATGAAAATTCCGCTGACTGGGATAAAAGAAGCGAGGATTCCGCTCAAGCCCGTTTCTGCAGCAGCCGTTATGGCTTCTGGCATGACGGCTGAGATCAACATTCCATCGACGATCTTGCGCAACTACGACGTTCTCATCAATTTTCCCGATCATGAATTCACGATTAGCCCGCCCGGCAATGTGAAATTCAGAGGCATCAAGGCGAAAGTCATCGTGAATGCGGAAAGCGGCCTCATCCAACTGCCCAGCGTAGTTGAAAACAAAAAATATAATCTTGCGCTCGATGTGGGCTCATCCATCAGCTTCTTGTCAGGAGAATTGTTCGACAAACTCGCGGCGGCCCACCCTGACTGGCCACACATGACCGGAGCTATCGGCCCCGCGAATCTGTGGGGCTTACAGGACGAACCGAAGTGGAAGCTGATGCGCATCGATCGCGTGCAGTACGGCCCGCTCTTTCTCACCAATGTCGTTGCCGTCGACCTGCCGGAAGCTGGTCTGCCGTTTTTCGAAGCGAAAAAGAGCGGCGGCATTCCAGCCGCTGGATTGCTCGGCTCGGAGGCTTTGATGAATTACCGCATCGGCCTAGACTATGCGCATTCCGCGGTTTATTTTGACATCGGCCGCACTTTCAATTTTCCCGACTTCGATGTCATCGGTCTCATCCTTCGTCCCGAGGATGACGGGTGCTTCACCATTCTCGCGGTCGCCGACTACGACGGAAAACCTTCCGTGCCTGAAGTTCAAGCGGGAGATCAGCTCATCGCCGTGGACGGCATCCCGGTTCGCGGCTCCACGCTCGGGCAGGTTTTGTTGATGCTGGGAGGCGAGCCCGGAAAAGAACGCAGCCTCACAGCGGAGCATGCAGGCAAGCAATTCATTGTTGCGGCCAAAGTGCTGCACTTTTTGGGAGAAACACCTTAGCGATAAACATCAGCGATACACTATTTCGCTGCCGCAAAAACTTCACGCTCCAACGCCTCTGTAGTCGACGCGTCCAAGCTCTCACACACCAACACCGTGTCGCCATGTTCTTCGATCACCACCGCACCTTCTTCCGTGGTCCATGCGTGCCGGCCGTTTAGGGCTTCAATCTTAATTTTGCCATCCTGATCTTTATCTTTAGCGGTCTTTCGCCATGAAGGTTCTGAAACTTCTTCCACCTTCTTATACCGCTGTTGAAGCGCTCGCGCATAAATCTCCGCAAACTCCGAGGCCTTTGCGGCGCTCGACCAGCGCGATGCGTACATCAGACCCAGCGGCGCCGCAAGGTCGCCCTTGGGACGCGACGCATAGTAGTACCCTCCGCGCCACTCCGGATACATTTCGTCCGACAGCTTTTTGCCCGCATATTGCTCAACGAGCACCGCAACATCGAACTCTCCCATGGCGCCAATATCGAACTTCACGTAGTCCTTGAAGTCGTGCTTGAAGTCCGGCACGCGCATGGGCTCAATCTTTTCATCGGAAAGGTATGTCTCCGGCTGCATGATCTGCCGCGTCGTGTGCGGAGGCTTCGCCAGCACTGCCGCGAACGCTTTCTGCTTTCCACCCTTTTGCATCAGCTTTACAACGAAGTTCAAACCGTAACTGTACGGAAATGTCAGCGATTCTCTTAGAAAGATGGGAGCGTCTTTGAATACGGTTGAGTCGTCGGTCCCGTTGGCCATTTGAGATTCCATGGTCTCCACCAGGTCCGGCGAGTCGGAAATCGAACGGCCCACGGGCGCCAGTTCGTACTCCAGCATCATTGCTTCCGCCTGTCCCTCAACCACAGCCTCGCGCGCACTATCGATCTCGTCATTTTCGATGTCGGCAGGCGTGGGATCTTTTTTCATCTCGCCCAGATCCTTCTCGCCCTTCTTCATAAACCGGTTGAGGTTGATCGACTGATCCTGCAGGGCATGGGTCAATTCATGCGCCATCACCGGTTCCTGCTGTTCGATCGGAACCCAGTCCAGCAGGTTGACTGTCTTTGTCTTGGGATCGTAATAACCGGCGACCTGCTCGCGCAGCAACGACACCAACAGCTTTTCCAAGTCGAAATCGCGTGGCAGCAGCCCAAACTTTTTCAACACCAACTCCGATCGCTGCAGCCGTTTCACATCTTCGTCTTTCATGTGCTTGGTCAGGTACGAGACCACTTCGTCGCGGCTGGTCAGCCGGCGCTTCACTTCTTTCTTGATCGGCAGGCCGCTGTGCTTGCTGTCAAAAGCCAGAATCTCATCGATGGAGTGAAACAGTTCCTCCGCCTCGCGCGGCGTGATCTTAACCTCCGGTTTCTGTTGGGAGGTCTTTGCAGCGCCGGCGTCCCCTCCAGCAGATTTGTTATCTTGAGTGGAGCCGACACTCTTGTCCGCCTGCTTTTGACTTTGATCCAAGGGCTGAGTTTGATCTTGCTGCCGCTGTCCTTCGGCCACGCTTAGCAGTCCAAGCAGCACAACCGGCACGAACGCGGTTTGAAGTCTTCGGCAGAGCAACTTAACGGTATTCATTAGCAACGAGTCTACCCTGTATGGCTATACTTTCTTCAAGAGCAAGCATGCTTCAAGGACAAACCTGCTTCAAGGACTAATATGACGACGAAACCTGCGATTAACCTCTGGAGTTCATCCGATCATGCGGCGGAGTATTTGAGCCGCGCCGAATCTGTTCCACACCGCACCGAAGGCGAGTCTGCGCTTCTTGAATTTATTCCCCCGAGCACGCGGCGAATTCTCGACCTCGGCACCGGCGATGGCCGGCTGCTGGCTCTGGTGAAGGGTGAGTTGTCGGAACGGCTGAGGAGCGAAGGAACTTCACCAAGGGTTGAAGCTGTAGCCGTCGACTTCTCGCCGGCAATGCTCGAAGCCGCCGCCAGGCGCTTTGCTGGCGATCCTTCCGTTACGATCAAGATTCATAATCTCGATTATCCGCTCCCCGATCTGGGAAAGTTCGACGCTGTCGTTTCCTGCTTCGCGATTCATCATGTGACTCACGAACGCAAACGAGCGCTTTATGCGGAGATCTATAGTTTGCTGAACCCCGGCGGAGTCTTCTGCAACCTCGAGCATGTCGCATCGCCCACGGAGCGACTGCATGACGAAATGTTATCTCACCTCGACAAGACGCCGGAGACGGAAGACCCGTCCAATAAATTGTTGGACGTCGAAACGCAGCTGCAATGGCTGCAGGAAATTGGGTTTGCCGATGTGGACTGCCACTGGAAGTGGAGAGAGTTCGCTTTGCTGGCGGGCCGGGTCGGTGCGTCCTAAGACCAGTGCGTCCTAATGACGTCCGGCGACGAAGGTAGCCACCGACTCTCCGGCTTCGCGCGTGCCTAACGTTCCGCCGACATCCTGCGTGGTTTTGTTCTGCCGTACTGCTTCCAAAACGGCGGCATCAATCTTTTCGGCTTCATGCGTCAATCCTAAATGGCCCAGCATCATGGCCGCAGTCAGAATCGCGCCGAAGGGGTTCGCCACATTTTTTCCGGCGATGGGCGGGGCGGAGCCATGCACTGGCTCGAACATCGAAGTTTTTCCGGGATGGATATTTCCGCTGGCCGCCATGCCGAGGCCGCCCTGCAGTCCTGCGGCGAGGTCGGTGATGATGTCGCCAAACATATTGTTGGTGACGATCACGTCGAACGGCCGCGGATCGTGAACCATCTGCATGCAGAGCGCGTCCACATACATGTGCTGGGTTGCGATCTGGGGAAACTCGGCGGCGACTTCCTTGAACACGCGCTGCCATAAACCGCCGGCGTGAGTCATGGCGTTCGACTTATCGCACATCAGGACACGTTGGCGCGGCGAGCCGTCCAGCTTTTTGTGACGCTCGCAGTATTCGAAGGCGAAGCGGATGATGCGCTCCACACCTTTGCGCGTGTTGATGTCCTCCTGAATCGCGACCTCGTCCGCCGTGCCCTGCTTGAATACGCCGCCGGCATCGGTGTAGACGCCTTCCGTATTTTCGCGAATTACAACAAAATCCACATCCTTCGGTTCGACGCCTTTCAACGGACACAACGCCGCATCGAGCAAACGCACGGGCCGCACGTTGGCGTAAAGATCCATCTGAAAGCGCATGCCGAGAAGAATCTCTTTGGCATGGATATTTGTTTTGACTCGCGGATCGCCAAAGGCGCCGGCGAAAATCGCGTCAAAGTCACGCGCCAGCATGGCGAAGCCATCACGTGGGACGGTCACGCCATCGCGAAGATAGCGGTCGGCGCCCCAGTCGAATTCGCTGAACTCAACCTTGGCGCCCGAGGCTTGGATAGCTTTGAGAGCTTGCGGAACTACTTCCCGGCCGATCCCATCGCCCGGGATAACGGCTATGCGCTTCCTGGCACTGATTTGCGGGTCCACGGCAGAAAAGTAACACAAGGCAAGCGGAATGAGTAGGTTAGACTTGTGATTTGCTGCCAGCTATAGGTCAGGGAATCGCGGAGAGTTCCAAGTCCACTCCACGCACCGAGGCGACCAAGCGTGAAATCGACGCTAGGGCACCTAGGAAGCTCGCACGGCGGCGTTTAATCCTGCGACGGCACTTGGCGGCCTTCATCGCGAGAAGGCTCTGAGATCGCCGGGAAAGCCTCCTTGTGTTAACTTCTGGCTAAGTTATTGATTTCCGGTGGAAGTCGTCGAATCCTGGTGGAAGTAGCTGATTCTACATAAGAGCGGCGAAATCGTCTGAGGCCGATTCATCGACCGAGTTGAGAGAGTTTCGCCTTCCGCTTCGCTTATAATTGAATTCGAAATGGTGCCCACCCCCCTCCAAGACGCACTTGGCCCGCAGACGGTGAATGTAGCGCGGCCGCGCGATGTGAGCGGCTATCGCGGCGCCATTACCGCCACGCGTTTTGCGGATCCCCAGCAGGAGTTCTCTGCCCTGCTGAATGGTTGCGGGATATACGACCTGGGCTTTCGCGCCAGGATTTCACTTTCCGGCGGCGACCGCGTGCGCTGGATGAATGGCATGGTCACCAACAACATTCGCGACCTCGCTGTGGGACACGGCGTCTATGCTTTCCTGCTGAACCCGCAGGGCCGCATACTCGGCGACATGCAGGTTTACAACCGGGGAGAATCGCTTCTGGTGGAAACCGATCGCAGCCAGGTGGAGAAGGTTATCGCGACCTTTGATCATTTCATCATCATGGACGACGTGGAGCTGGTGAATATCAGCGAGAACCAAACCGCACTCGGCTTGGCGGGTCCGCGGTCGCGAGAGCTGTTGAATGCCGTGGGGATCGCGGTTCCGGAAATGGAGCCGTCGCAGGTGATGACGCCGCAATGCGCGTGCGAGTGCGATTGCCTGGAGTGCACAGTGATCCGTGGCGAAGATGCGCCGCGAGAGTCCTACGAAATTTGGCTCGATCCCAAAGACGTTTATAAAACCTGGCAGGCATTAATTTCCGCGGGTGCCACGCCAGTGGGCAGCGAGGCGTTGGAAATGCAGCGCATCACAGCCGGCATTCCTCTCTACGGCACAGACATTCGCGAACGCGACCTGCCCCAGGAAACCGAACAGATGCGCGCCCTCAACTTTAACAAGGGCTGTTACGTGGGGCAGGAGATTGTGGAGCGCATCCGCTCGCGCGGCAACGTGCACCGCAAATTCACTGGCTTCCTGATAGAAGGTGCGGCGGAGATTTCGGCGGGAGCAAAGATTGTCGCCGCAGAAAAAGAAGTTGGCGAGATCACCAGCGTCGCGGCGCTGCGAACGGGCCCTGACGAGCGAAGGATTGCGCTGGGATATATACGACGCGAGGTTGGAATCCCAGGGCGCCAGGTAACAATTGGAACATCCAGCGCGACCGTGATTCAATTGCCGCTTGAGAGCAGCGCGTCGCGGCTGGTAGACGACGCTGTGCTGCACAAAGTCTAAGAATTAGTTTTCACCGAATTAGTTTTCCATCGCAAGAGATTCATCAAGATCTCGAACCGCGATCTACAAGGACAGATGCCATGGCTGAAAAGAGACAGGATTCTGGTTTCACCGTAACTGACCGTCGTTTATTTACGGAGGATGGCGAGTTACGCAGCGAAGCTCGCGAAGAAGTAGAGATCCCGAGGGCACCGGCGCCGACTCCAGCCGCACCTAAGGAAACTGTGTCCGCCGCCAAATCGGTTGCAGAATTTCCCGCTCAAGACACCGCAACCACAACGACGGAAACCATGCCGCCTCCCCCGACGGCAGCCGAGCAAAGGGCTCAGGCTGACGCCTATCGCGAGTCGTCGAAAGAATTGGATTCGCGCGTAGAACTGAGCGGCCGTTCCGCAAAAGAATTTGAAATGACATTCGAGCGCTTCCTGGCGTCGCTCTATATGACAGCGATGCTGCAGTTGGGATTGATGCATCAGCAGGGGGAACAGCCTCGCGTGGACATCATAGGTGCGCGGCAGACCATCGACACGCTCTCACTGCTCGCGGAAAAAACCAAGGGCAACCTGACTTCCACGGAAGAAACATTCCTGCAGAACAGCCTCTACGAAGTGCGCATGGCCTACGTGGAGGTGACTAACGCGCTGTCGCGTCCGCCGCAGCCCGGAGTTGCCACGGGAACCAAAGGACGATGAGGAAGCAGGCCCGGCCGTGAAGGCTACGCTGACGGTGCTGGGCAGCGGCACGTCAATGGGCGTGCCTACGCTGGGATGCGATTGCGCCGTCTGCCACTCCAGCGATCCCCATGACCGCCGCACCCGGCCCTCAATCATGATCGAGTATGCGGGCAAAGTGGTGCTCATCGACACCACGCCTGATTTTTACGCGCAGGCGATTCGCGAGCGCATCACCCGCGTGGACGCGGTTTTTTACACGCACACCCATGCCGATCACATTCTTGGCATCGACGATCTGCGCCCTCTGAGTTATTGCCACAGACCGGGGAAGCTGCCGCTTTACGCGCGTCCGGATGCCGCGGCTTTTCTGCGCAGGATGTTCAGTTACATTTTCGACGCGGATTACAAATTTGGCGGCTTGCCGCGGCTGGAGTTGCGGCCGATCGACGGGCCGGTCGAAGTTTTTGGCGCGCGCTTTGAACCGGTGAGGATTATCCATGGCGAAGCGGAAATTTACGGATACCGCTTTGGATCGGCGGCCTACCTCACCGACCACAGCGAGATTCCGGAAGCGTCATTCCATCAACTGGAAGGGCTGGATATTCTTTTTCTGGATGCGCTGCGGCATAAGCCGCATCCCACGCATTCGACTGTCGAAAATTCGCTTCGCATTGTCGAGCGGGTGAAAGCGAAGCGGGCATTCTTCACCCACATCTGCCACGATCTTGGGCATGAGGAGACCAATGCAACGCTGCCGCCGCATGTGCGGCTTTCGTACGACGGGCTGAAGCTGGAGTTTGAAATCTAGTTGGCCACGGATCTCACGGATTAACACGGATAGTACCGCTTCATTCTTTTCCTGACTCATGCAGGTTTTTCACAAACTCGAAGATGTTCCGGGGGACTTCGGCCCATCGCTCGTGAGTGTGGGGAATTTTGACGGAGTGCATCGGGCGCACGCGCATGTGCTTGGCGAAATTGTGCGGCGGGCGCGGAAATGTGGAGGCAAGGCGGTGGCGGTTATTTTTGAGCCGCATCCGGCGCGCATCTTGCGTCCGGATTCAGGACTCAAGCTGCTGACTCCGCTGGCGGAAAAATTGCGCTTGCTCGAAGGCACTGGAATTGATGCGGTTCTGGTGCTGCCCTTCGGGCGAGATCTGTCGCTTATGACGCCGCGGCAGTTTATCGAACGCATCCTGAAAAAGAAGTTGCATGCGCGCGAAGTGCACGAAGGCTACAACTTTCGCTTCGGACACAAAGCCGCGGGCGACGTAAATCTATTGACCCAGGTTGGGCAGGAGATGGGCTTTGAAGTGAAGGTCTACCCGGAGCAGAAACTGCGGGGCGAGCCGGTATCGAGCAGCCACATCCGGAAACTTGTCGGCGAGGGACGAGTAAGCCGGGCGCGACATCTACTGACGCGTCCCTTCGCCATTTTGGGTACGCCAGGGCGCGGGCGCGGCTATGGTTCAAAGTACACCGTTCCAACCATTAATCTCGCGCGCTACGAGGAACTTGTGCCCAAAGATGGCGTCTACATCACGTGGACGCGGGTGGGAACCGAGCGCTTTGATTCCGTAACGAATATTGGGAATCGTCCAACGTTTGGCGCCGATTCGTTTGCCGTTGAAACGCACTTGCTGAACTTTCATACGATTGAACTGACGCCGGAGAGCGAAGTTGAAATTTGTTTTCTCGATCGAGTGCGCGATGAGATCAAATTTCCGTCAGTGGAGGCGTTGCGCGAGCAAATTGCGCGCGATGTGAAGAAGGCGAGAAGATATTTTCATCTGCTGCGGCTGCGATCAAGCCCCGAATGAAAATTGATCGTCTGGCGAAGGCGGGCTTATTAGTCCATAGGTTGAACCGTGACGGGCTTTTCGAGTGAGCTGCGAGTGGGTCGCTGCACGATCACGATGGCGGCGAGCACAAAGACGATTCCGACGGTCTGGATCGGGCGGAGCACCTCTCCTAACAGCATTGCGGCCAGAAGAATGGAGAATACCGGCTCGAGGCAGCTGGCAATGATGGCGCGTGTCGGCTCGAGATGCTGCAGGCCGAGGAAGTAGAGAGAGAAGGCGCAGAGCACAGAGAGCATCGAGAAAACGAAAAGGAACAGCCATTGCGCGGGCACGTAATGGGAGGCGACGATTTTCCATGGAGGATTGATGACGAGCCAGAAGGCGGCGGCGGAGGCGAGCGTCCAGACCAGGACTCGCCAGTGGTCGTAACGGGCCAGGATGCCATGTCCGGCAACGTTGTAAAACGCGAACGAGAATGAGGCGATGAGCGCTGCGAAGATGCCGTAGGCATCCAGGCGAAGCATCGATGTGCGACTGAAAAGATTGATGACGAGGGCGATTCCGGTGACGGCAAGAACGACAGCGGCAACTTTTTGCGCCGAAAGTTTTTGCTGGCGGCGGGCCACCACATAGAGCAGAACCCACACCGGGGCAGTGTATTGCACGATGATGGCGATGGCGACGCTGGTTCTCTGGATCGCAACGTAATAAAAATAATTCGAGATAGCCACGCCGAGCATGCCAAGCAGGGCGCAGTATGCGAGGTCGCGGGCCGGCATCTTAATACGCTGCCAGCCTTTGGAACCTACCAGTAGCGAAAGCAGGACAAGTAGAGAGAATGTGGTGCGCGTCTGCGAGAGAATGAGCGGGTCGATGGGGCGCAGCACAGACGAACTGAGCGGCAGTTTGCCGGTGAAGACGGCGCGTCCCAGCACGGCGGAAACTCCCCAGAGAAGGGCGGCGGAGGCGATGAAGAAATATCCGCGCAGCGGATGTGGAGTGGAACTTTCATGATTTGTGTTAGTGATGTTGAGCCTCGGGGATCGTTTCGATAATCAGGCAGCGGGGCGGAAGTGGTCAAGGCGGCGCCGTGAGGTTGGTTCGTATAAATGCAGCGGCTGAAGCCGCAGTTCAAACTGTGGGCTTTACGGCGCGACTAAAGTCGCGCCCCTTCAAAGCCAAGTCGCTTTTTTCGAGCTAATGTAGTGGTCTACTGATCCACGTATTCGATTTCAAAAGTGATCTTTGCGGTCTTGGCGAGCATGGCGGAGACGGAGCAATATTTTTCTTTCGACAGGCGGACCGCGTCTTCGACAGCCTTTCGCGATACTTTCCCGCCGACGCGGTAGATCAGCTTGATTTCCGTGTAGACGGTTGGTGGCTCGGCGGCGCGCTCGGCCTCAGCGCGAACTTCGAGGCTGGCAAAGGGCTCACGCTTCTTCTGCAAAATGGAGACGACATCGTAGCCAGTGCAGCCGCAGAGGCCGATGAGAACCAGTTCCATCGGGCTATTGCCGGCAGCTTTATCGCCGTCGACCACGATCGAATGGCCGCTGGTGGCGATGCCGTTGAAGCGCTGTTTTTCTATCCAGGTTGTTTTAGCTTCGGTCATCCTGCCCTCTTCTGCGGAATTGCTGATTTTTGATTGCAGATTACTGATTGAGAACCTTTTCTGGCGGTAATTCTTGACGCGTTGAAGATCGCAACCAATTGATTGGCTTCGGATTTGAGATCCTTGAGTTTAGACTCCGATATCAGCCCGGCGTCAACTAGTAGTTCCAGCCAAAAAGCAGATTCGTCGGCTTCTTCTATTACGATTGATAGCTTCGCCAGAAATTCCGCTCGCGACCGAGCACGGCACACGGCGCGATAATTGGCGGCGACAGAGATGCCTGAGCGCAGTAGTTGATGACCGATAGTCCGTCCTTCAATCCCAGGTGGCAAGGAGCGAATCACCTGGATAATCCGCAGTGCAAACTTCTTGCTTCGATCCTTCAGGACCTCAGCCTTATGATCCACCGTTTGTTTCTCCGAAATCAGCAGTCACCAATCAACAATCATCAATCTTCGGGTTAGAGCCGGTGATTGTCTGTGACGGATGTCACAACGTCATTACCTGCGGTTGTCCGTGCTGGGCTCGGGATGAATCAATACACGGAAAAGTTCCGGCGCGGCCTGTTTGAAATGGATTTCAAGTTCGGTCTGGATATCGTGAACGCGGGCGAGGGGCATATCGTCCGAGAGCGTGCAGTGGCAGGAGACGTAGAGGCGGCCGCGAACTTTCTTGATCTGAATATCGTGGGTGTCGATTATTTCGGGAAACTGCCCGGCAGCCTCTTTAAGTTGGCGCTCGAGGCTGGCGTCGCGGACTAGTTCGTCGCCGGTTTCGATGGTGGCGGGCTCGCTTTCGATATGAGTAAGGATGTCGGCGATCTCAGGAACGTCACGGCGCATATCAGCTTCGAGGTCGGTGACCTGGTCGTGCGCCTTCTTGAGGGTCATGCGTTCGTCGAGTTCCACATGCTGTTCGACGTGCAGCTGTCCGGCAAGGTCTTGCACGCTGATATCGTGGACGTTCAGGTTGTGTCGAGTCGCAACGGCGCGAATCCGATCGAAGATATTTTCCGAACGCTCGGCGCGCGGTAGCGGCTGCACGGTGACGTCGGCGTCGGGAAGAATACTGTGCACCGCGGCGGTCACCGCTTCCACCAACTGTTCGGAGCGCTGGAAAGTTACGGTGCGAGCCAGGCCGACGGCGAGATCAGCGAAATAGCGGTTGCCGGCGCGGCGAATTCGTACACGCCCGATTTCAAGGACGCCGTCGACCCGCGAGACCGCGTCGATGATCTGAACGCGGACGCCGGCGGGAGCGGCATCCAGCAAAGCGTCGACGGTGCGGCGCGCCAGCCGCCAGCTCACGGAAACGATCACGCCTGCGACAAAAAGGGCGGCGACGGGATCGGCCAGGCGGAGGCGGTCCAGATGATAAATACGTCCCAGCAGGATCAGCAGCAAACCCAGCACGACGACGCCCGCGGACCAGACGTCGGTAGAGAAGTGCAGCGCGTCGGCTTCGAGGGCCTGACTGTCATATTTGGTCGCGATGCGGGCCAGCGCGCGCGAGCGCCAGTAGTCCACGGCCATGGAGATCAGCATGACGGCGAAGGCCCATACCGAAGGTTCGACCTCAACCCGGCGGAAGAACAGGCGCACGATGGCTTCGTAAACGACCCAGGCGCAGGTGAGGAGAAGCAGTCCGGTTTCGACGAAGGCGGAGAAGTTTTCAACTTTGCCGTGGCCGTATTGATGGTCGGCATCGGCGGGCTTGTCGGAGACTCCGACCGAGAAATAAGTCAGCATGGCCGCAATCAGATCAAGTGCCGAGTGCGCCGCTTCTGTAAGGATTCCGAGGCTGCCGGTGGTTATGCCAACGGCGATTTTTGCGCCCGTGATAAGAAAGGCTGCCACCACGGAATTTCCGGCGACCGCGCGCTTCTCGGCGCGCATGGCGTGAGGCGAGTAAAGGACCGGCGTCCCGGACATCTTGGGATTATCGCTGGTTAGTAAGAATTGCGCCAACGGGAATCAGGGCCCGTGCGAAGAGCAACTGCCGAGCTTCGCTCGACCAAACAGCCGAGGGCGGCTGTTCCCACAGGTGTGTGTTCCTCTAACAAAGGCTCCCGACACGAAGTCACACGAAGGGCCGATTCTCATGCTAGGATGCTAGGTTTGGTAGTCCAACTTCCTGATGTACCAATCCTGGAGGAATCTTGTATGCGTAAGAGTTGGTTGCTGTGTGTGCTTATGGGAACGCTGGCCTGGGGACAGGCACAGCCGGGAATGACGTCCGCTCCCGCTCCGAGTGCTGCCACGAAAGCGCCAGAGCCCGCTGCGGAAGTTCCGGAGAGTGCGGTGGTATTGACGATCAAGGGCGTGTGTCCGGCTCCGGCTGCGGCGGCGAAGACTGGCGCCAGCAAAGCGGCTGCCACGCCAGCGAAGAAACCGGCGGACTGCAAGACCGAGATTACGCGGGCGCAGTTCGAGAAAATTGCCAACGGGATCTCGCCCACGGTCACTCCGCAATTGAAACGGCAACTGGAGCAGGCGCTTCCGCGGTTTATGGCGATGTCGGAAGCGGCGAAGGCGAAGGGACTGGATAAGCGTCCGCAGTTTCAGGAGATGTTGAAGATTGCGAAAATGCAGATTCTGACCACGGAATTGCAGCGGCAAGTGCAGGAAGATGCGGATAAAGTTCCAGAGACAGAAATTGCGGAGTACTACAAGAGAAATCCGGAGGCGTACGAACAATACTCTCTCGACCGTCTATACCTGCCACGCTACAAGCAGGTAGAGACGGACGAAAAAGATGCCGGTAAGGAACCCGAAAAGCTGACGGACGAGCAGCAGAAAGCCAAGGAAGCTGCCGATAAAGCGAAACAAGAGCAGGGCGAACAGGATATGAATAAGCTGGCGGACACGCTGCGGGCCCGGGCTGTGGCGGGAGAGGATTTCGCGAAGCTTCAGAAGGAGGCTTTCGAAGCGGCTGGCACAAAGGTAGAGAACCCGACGGTGAATCTGCCGACGGTAAGGCGGACGGGATTGCCGCCTGCGCACGCCGCAGTGTTTGAACTGAAAGTGGGCGAAGTTTCCCAAGTGATCAGCGACAATGGCGGGCACTACATCTACAAAGTAGTGAGCAAAGAAGTGCTTCCGCTGGACGACAAGGTGAAGACTGAAATCCATGCCAAGCTGAAGAGCGAGCATATGAAGGAAATGATGGACAAGTACACGAACTCATTCCAGGCAGTGCCGAACGAGGCGTACTTTGGTCCAGCTGGGCCGGCCGGTCCGGGTGGGCCGGGAGGAATGCGGCAGGGGCCGCCGGCACGCATGCCGCATCCGCAGATGGCACCGCCGCCGCAAGCGCAACCGCAAAGTGCTGCACCAGCCGCAAGCCCGGCGCAGCAGCCTCCGGCGGGACAAGCGCCTCCGTCGAAGCCGAACTGATGCCGAGTGAGAAACCTGTCGTCGTGGTCACGGGCATTGCCGGAAACCTGGGAACAAGGTTGCTTCCGCTGCTGGGCGATTTTTCAGTGATTGGGGTGGACTTGAATCCACCCCAAACTGATCTTCCGCTGCAATTTGAGCGTCTGGATCTGGGTGAGGAGTCCTGCACCCGCACGCTTTTCGAACTTCTGCGCGACACCTGTCCGGTTGCGGTGATTCATCTTGCGTTCGTGATTGACCCGGTACGCACGGGCGTGCTCGATATCGAGCGGATGTGGCAAATTAACGTTGCCGGCACGGCGCGTGTAATGGAAGCGGTCACTGAGGCGAACCGCACGGCGGAGGCGCCGATCCAGCAATTTATTTTTCCCAGCAGCGTTTCTGCTTATGGCCCGCACTTGCCGGGGCCGGCAACGGAAGAGTCTGTGCTGGCGGCGCACACCCTGCCTTACGCCATTCATAAAAAGCAGTCCGACGAAGTAGTGCAGCAGCGCGCCCCGGCTCTGCGAGGCTGCAGCGTTTATATTTTGCGTCCGCATATTTTTGCCGGGGCGAGTGTGGAGAATTATCTGTTAGGGGCGTTTCGCGGCACGCCCAACGGCAAGAGCGCGCGGGCGGAAAAAATGCGTCGCGAGGGCAGACGCCTGCCGTGCCTGCTGCCCCGCGGACAACAATATCTGGATAACAAGATTCAGTTTGTACACGTGGACGATATGGCGCGGTTGATTGCACACATTCTGCGTCGCGATCCCGAGGCCCGGAGGCTGACCATTCTGAATGTGGCGGGACGCGGGGAGCCGCTCACCTTCGGCCGCTGCATCGAGATCGCGCAAGCGAAACTGCTGCGCGTTCCGGGAAGATGGGCCATGGGGCAAGTGCTGAAATTTCTGTGGAAGCGGCAGATTTCAGCCATTCCTCCGGAAGCGCTGCCTTATATGAGCGGCGAATACATCATGAACACGGACCGGCTGCGAGCTTTTCTTGGCGGCGAATACGAGAGCGTAATCCGCTACACCATTGCGGACGCGTTCGCGGATAGTTTCAAGCGGAGTCCCACTGCGCCGGTTCCCGACGCCCGGGCGTGAGCGAGTCGTTTTACAAATCTTTTACGGATTCGTGACAAGTGCGGCCGGGCTGGTCGAATATTTTCATGGCACCTGTTTCCCTGGGCAGGACTCTTCGCTGCGGGAGCCGACCATGAAAGTTCTCCTCGGTTTTATCGCCAGTATTTCCCTTGCGGTACTTCTTCTGGCCCAGAGCGCGCCGACCACACCCACCATTTCGCAACTTTTCGCTTTTTCCTGCAACAGCAACTTCTCCTCGTGTCCCGAGGGTTTTGATCCAACACTCAGCCCGATCGAGCTTGCCGACGGCAATTTCTACGGCGTCACCTGGTGGGCAGGACAGGGCAGTTCCAACAACGGGGGAACGGTTTGGAAGGCGACCCCGGCAGGGTTGGTGACGGCGCTACGCACGTTTGCATTCGATTCCTCGGGTAAGTTTCCGAACGGCGAGAATCCGGTGATTGGCTTCGCCGCCGGGGCGGACGGAAATCTTTACGGCACCACCGAATCGGGCGGATCGGCCAACGCCGGAGTGATGTATAGACTCACGCCCAGCGGCAGCTTCGAGGTTCTGCACAACTTCTGCACGGTGAATGGCTGTCAGGATGCCGCCGCGCCGATCATTCTGGGTAAGGATGGAAATTTTTATGGCGCCCAGTCTCAGACAGTATTTCAACTCACTCCACAAGGCAGTTGGACTCAGATCTATTCGCTGAGTTCGTCGATTGGAAGCTTTGTGGGACAGCTGGTTCAGGGATCAGACGGAAATTTCTATGGCCCCGCCAGATCCGCCACCGGGATATGTGCCGATCTTCTCTTTCGCCTGACTCCCAACGGGCAGTTCACCGTTCTGTACCGTTTCCCTGAGCTTGAGAAGGTTACAAGCAACATGATTCAGGCCTCCGACGGCAACTTCTACGGCGGCGCCGAGCCTGGCATTTTTAGGCTTACGCCGGCGGGCGGGTTCAAGATTATCCACCAGATGACGCAGGCGCAGGGTCAACCGCCAACGCTCTTGCTACAGGCTTCCGACGGCAATTTGTGGGGGATCTCGACGAACGGTGGAACTGCACCAAACCGTCCGGGCACTCTGTTCCATCTGACTACAGCGGGAACACTCCTGGGCAGCTTGCAATTCAACTGCGCAACCAAGGGTTGCAATCCGGTCGGCTTGGTGGAAGGAAGAGACGGCAACTTTTACGGAAACGCGGCTACGGGCGGCAACGCACCCAACCGCAATCCGCTCGGCACGCTTTTCAAGGTGACCGCGGGCCTGCCGCCGCGGTGAGAGAGTCGCATTATTTAATTCCGCGGTAGAGTCCGGCGATGCCGAAGGTATACGGCGTCCAACTCGCTTCGCGGAAGCCGGCGCGTCGCATACGATCGAGCATTTCCTGGGGCGGTGGAAAACGTTCGACGGAATTTGGGAGATAGTCGTAAGGTCCGCGAACGCCGGAGAGGATGGTCCCAACCCGCGGCAGAATATGCTTGAAGTAGATGCGGTACAAATGGCCGATGAGTCCTTCGGGCTCGCTGAAGTCGAGGATGCCGCACTCTCCTCCGGGCCGCAGCACGCGGGCAATCTCGCGCAGGCCGGCATCGTAATCGGCGAGATTGCGAAAGCCGAATGCGGAGGTGACGAGGTTGAAGTGCTGATCGGGAAACGGAAGAGACAGAGCGTCGGCTTCGATCCAGCGAGGGATTGCGCGGCGGCTGTCCGGCGAACTTTTCTCAAGCGATTTCGATCGGGCGCGTTGCAACATGGCGTGGGAAAAGTCTGCACCTAAAATCTGGGGACGGGACTTCCCTGCCTGTTTACGCAGCGCGAAGGCCATGTCTCCGGTGCCGCAACAGAGATCCAGAATTCTGGCGTCAGGCTGGGTAAGAATCGACGCGAAAGTGCGCGCGGTGCGTCTCCACCACAGGCGATCGATATTGAATGACAGTACATGGTTGAGCAGATCGTAGCGCGGGGCGATGGAGGTGAACATCTCGCGGACGGCCAGCGCCGCTGAGGAAGTATCGCGAGCGCCTTGCGGGGCAGCGCCGACTACGAGTTTGCTGGTTTCGGGCATTGAAAAGAAATTGTTGATTGGTGATTCAGCGATTGTTGATTGAAGATCTAACGCATCAGGGTTGGAAGCGCTCCTCAAATCAGCAATCAACAATCAAGAATCAACAATTTATTTACTCTTTCCCCATCCTCCGCGAGACAATCGCCGCAACTCTTCCACGGCGCCGATCACCACGCTGTCCGGCACATCGGAGGCGATCTCAACTTTTCCAATCTCCCGGGGCAAAACAAAATGCACCACGCCATTTTGGGTTTTCTTGTCGGCCTGCAGGCGAGCGAGAATCTTGCGGGCGCTGACCTTGAGCTCGGGCAGACGGCCCAGGCTTAAGACCGCGTCGGCGATGCGGCCCGCGGTCACGCTATCTGTACGGCCCACGGTGAGAGCGATGTTGGTGGCGGCAATCATGCCCCAGGCAACGGCCTCTCCGTGAAGCAGAGTGCCGTAACCGGTCTCAACCTCAAGAGCATGACCGATAGTATGGCCCAGGTTGAGAACGCGGCGAAGTCCGCCTTCATGTTCGTCGGCCGAGACGACTTCCGCTTTTAACTTTACCGATTGGGCGATCACGCCTTCCAGTTCCACCGGATCGCGTTTTAGAATCTGGGCCCGCTTCTGTTCGAAACGCAGAAAAAGATCGAGGTCTCCGATGATGCCGCACTTGAGGGCCTCGTAGAGCCCAGCGCGAAAGTCGCGGTCGGGAAGCGTACGCAAAACTTCCGGATCAATAAGAACAACGCGAGGATGATGAAACGTTCCCAGCAAGTTCTTCCCTGCTCCAAGGTTTACGCCGGTCTTGCCGCCGACCGAGGCATCGACTTGCGCCAGGACGGTGGTGGGAACCTGCACCAGTTCAACGCCGCGCATGTAGAGGGAGGCAAGCAGCCCGGTAACGTCTCCGACCACGCCGCCGCCAAGCGCGATTAGAACCGCTCTGCGATCCGCGCCCAGGCGGGACAAGCGTTCCGCCAAAGTTTCGATCGTCTTGAGCTTCTTGGCGGGCTCCCCGTTGGGCATCTGAATGACCTGGGGCTTGAAGCCCGCGGAGACCAATGACCGCACGAGCTTTGCGCCCCAGCGTTTTCTGACCGGCGGAACGGTTACGACGAAAACTTTGCTGGCTTGGGGCAACAGTTCTGCGAGCAACGCGCCGGACCGCGCCAATAAGCCATTTTCGATCCTGGCCTGGTAGGGACGTGGCGGGACATGGATGGTAACTTGCGCCATGGGAATTCCATCATAGCCTAGCGCGCCGCGACTTTGATCGGGCGAGCTCAGGAAGTGATAACATTTGGCCGTTTATGAAAGGTCTTCCAGCCGAGACCGATTTCGTTGTGATTGGCGCCGGGGTTGCCGGGTTGCGGGCCGCGATCGAGCTCGCGGACGCCGGGCGGGTGCTGGTGCTGGCGAAAAATGATTCTCTTCGTCCCGATCCCGCCGATGGGATTAGCGCTTCTCTCAGCGACGAAGATGAACTGATTCTCCACTTGAAAGATACTTTGATCGCAGGCGATGGCCTTTGCCGTCCCGAAGCAGTGAAGACTCTGATTGACGAAGCTCCGGAGCGCATCGAGGAACTGATTGCGTGGGAGAAGCAGTTGGAACGGCATGCCAGCAAATTGGTATTCGAAAGCGAACCCTCGTACAGCCATAGCCATGTTTTTCGCGCGCCGGGAGATTCGGTGGGAAGTGAAATCATGCGCGTGCTTCAGGCCAAGGTTCGCAGCTGCAAGAATATTTCCGTGCTCGGGCCCGAATTCTGTACGGAACTACAGAGCGATGGCCAGCGGGTTTCCGGAGTTTCACTGATCAGCGAGAAGGGACTGCCCGAAGAGGTGGCCTGTTCGGCGGTGTTGTTGGCAACCGGCGGGTTGGGGCAACTGTTTCGCAGCACGACTAATTCCCCGGCGGCCACCGGAGATGGCTTGGCCATGGCGTTTCGCGCGGGTGCGGAAGTCAGTGATATGGAATTCATTCAGTTTCATCCCACCACGCTGTACATGAAAAAGGTCCCACACTTTCTGCTGTCCGAGGGGCTGCGAAGCGAAGGTGGATATCTGCGAAATATCGAGATGGATCGTTTTATGCACAAGTACCATCCTTTGGCGGAAATGGCGCCGGGTGACGTCGTGGCCCGAGCCATTATTCATGAGATGGAAGTGAGCCGGGCCAAGGATCCGTTCGTGTATCTCGATCTCACGCACATGAATGCCACACGAGTGCAGAAACGTTTTCCGCGTATCTACTCCACGTTCATGAAGCACAACATCGACATTACGGAGGACGTGATTCCTATTCGCCCGGCGGCGCACTGTTCCATTGGAGGAGTCCGCACCGATCTGGAGGGCAACACCAGCCTGGCAGGCCTTTATGCCGCCGGGGAAGCGGCGTCTACCGGCGTGCATGGAGCCAACCGGTTTCCCAGCAATTCCCTGCTGGAGGCGCTGGTATACGGCTCGCGCGCGGGAAAGGCGATGCGGAGGGAGCTGAAGCACGCACCCAAGGCAGAAAGAAAAGAGAGAAAGGCTGCATCGCAGAATGGGCCGGTGGACGCGGGAATTGAAGAGCTAATTGGCCAGATCCAGGATGTCATGTGGAAGCATGCCGGCGTTGTGCGCACCCGGATTGGAATGGTGGAGGGAAGCAAAGTGCTGGAAGGACTTTCGCCCCGGGTGGCACATCCGCGAACACGGCGGCAGCAGGAAGCCGCTAACCTGTATGTGGCCGGAATGCTAGTGCTGCGTTCGGCGCTCGCACGGGAAGAAAGCCGAGGTGCGCACTATCGTATCGACAATCCCGGCCACGATGACAAAAAGTTCCTGAAGCACTCGGTTGTAAAGAAAGACGGCGTGAAATTTGTCTAAGCAGCTTTCTCGCGAAATGCCAGCGATGCCGCGACGGAGATCAGTAACACCAGAGCTATGACACTCAGAGTCAGCATAGTCGGAACGTGGACGTAATTCGCGAGGATCATCTTCAGTCCAACCAGAACCAATATCAGCGCCAGGCCTGTGTGCAGGAAGCGAAAGATTTTCATTAGCCTGGACACAGCGAAATACATCGAACGCAGGCCTAAAATGGCGAACACGTTCGCGGTATAAACGATGAATGCGTTGAGCGTGACGGCGAGGACGGCGGGGATGGAGTCGAGGGCGAAAAGCAGATCGGTGGTTTCGATGACTGCGAGGACCACCAGCAAGGGCGTGGCGTAGAGTCCGGGATTGCCTTTCCAGCCGCGCACGAAGAAACGACCACCCTGAAAGTCGTCAGTCACCGGCATCAAGCGGCGCAGAGTTCGCACAGCTGGATTTTTCGCGGGATCGACCTGATGCTCGCCCGAAAATCCCAGGCGAATTCCGCTATAGATCAGAAGCGCGCCGAGCAGATAAAGAATCCAGTGGAAGCGCGTGATCAGGCCAACTCCGGCAAAGATAAAAATGCCGCGCATCAGAAGCGCACCGAGGATTCCCCAAAAAAGCACCTTGCGCTGATGCTGTTCGGGCACGGAAAAGTAGCGGAAGATGACGAGGAAAAGGAACAGATTATCCACGCTGAGGGAAAGCTCGAGGACGTAGCCGGTGACGAATTCAAGCGCGATCTGGCGGCCCTGCCAGTAAAACAAAATGCCGGCGAAAGTGGCTGCGAGGGCGATCCACATGGCGCTCCAGGCGAGGGCTTCGCGCGAACGCACGACGCGAGCGCGGCGGTGAAAGACCAGAAGGTCGAGCACCAGCATGCCGAGCGCGAAAACGTTGAAGAGTATCCAGAAATAGAGCAAGTAAGCGCCGTTTGCGGGAATCGATTGCTGATTAGAAATTAAATGCTGGAAAAGAGCAAAGGACTCATCGCGGAGTCGCGGAGAAAATTGCGCGGAGGGCGCGCAGAGAATTTATTTCGGCGGCAGGGAGTCCATTTTGTCGAGAATGCGAATTGTTTCCAGCATGGTCGCGCCGACGATTTCGAGGCTCTTCGGGCTGAGCTTGTCGACGGTGTCTTGCGTGGTGTGCCAGAAAACGTCGTGATAGCCGTAGTTGAAATCGATGAAGTCGGCGCTCGCCACGCCTCGCTTTACGAAGGGAATGTGATCGTCATCCACCGCCAGGGTGCGACCGAAGAAATGCGACTGATAGCCCAGGCGCGTAGCGGCTTCGTAAACCACATCTTCAAGCCACGGAGTTGAATATGTATCACGCTCGATATTAAGGTCGGCATCTCCGACCATGTCTGCCAGAAGGAACGCCTTGATCTTTCTTAGTGTTCCATCGGCTTCCCATTTTTGCGCCAGGTGAGTGATGCCGTAAAGGCTGTCTTTCTCGAAAGGCATTTCCTGCGGAAGACCCCCTGAGCCGTCGGGTTTGATCGCCTCTTCGGCGTCGTCCCATACCAGCCAGATGCTGTAGCCTTCGCGAGGCTTGCCGTGAAGTTGATTGGCGAATTCCAGCAGCAGCGCGCTGGATGAGCCGCCGTCATTGGCGCCTACGAAAGATGTATTGCGCAAGGGGTAATTCGTATCGTAGTGACTGGCGATGACGATGATGCCGTCTTTGGTCCCGGGAAACTTGGCGATGATGTTGTGAACGGGAAGCTTGCCCTCGGGGGTGTCGGCGGTAAAAATATCGTTCTCCACCGTGTCGCTTTTAAGATGGGCGGTGATGTAATCCTCGACTTTTTTGTGACTAGGGCTGCCCAAGGGACGCGGGCCGAAGGCCACGATCTCTTTCAAATACTGCATGGCACGCGCGCCGTCCACTGTAGGCAGGGGAGCGGAGTCGGGGGGGAATGAAATCTTGGGGACGGTAGCGTCGCTGGGTGTAGCTGCTGAGCTTTGCGCTCGCGCGGGAGAAGCGGCGTTGTCGCGGTCGCAGGAAGCGAGGGCCATCGCGAAGGAGAGCAGTAATGTCGGGAGAAAGACTATCTTAATCAATTCAAACCCTATCAACTCAAAACCCTCGAAACCACATCAACTGTACCCCGTACCGCAGATTGAAACCAATTTGTCATCCCGAGGGGCAAGCCCCGGATGACAATCTCATCCTGCCTTTTTCTGTTCACGCGCGCGGCGTTGCGTGGGATGAACCATCCAGGCGATTCCAATGCTGATTCCATACAGCGCCACCATGGGCGCGGCGAAGATGCACATGCTAAGGATGTCCGGAGTCGGGGTGACGATTGCGGCCACAATGAAAATCAGAAGGATGGCATAGCGAAAATTCTTCAACATAAAACGCGCCGTGATCATGCCCATCAATGCGAGGAAGAAAATCAGAATCGGCATTTCGAAGATCAGCCCCATGCCAAGGATGATGCTGAGAAATAGAGATGTGTATTCCGAAATGGTAATCATCGGCTGGAATTGCCGGCCGAAATGAACCAGAAAGCCGAGCGCCTGAGGATAAACCACCTTGTAACCGAAGTATCCCCCGGTACTGAACAGGGCGATCGTGGAAACCATAAACGGGACGACATACTTCTTTTCGTTGCGGTACAGGCCGGGTGAAATGAACATCCAGACCTGATAGAGGACGAAGGGCGACATAAGAAACAGACCGGCCATCGCGGCAATCTTCAAGTAAAGGTTGAAGGGCTCGGTGGGATTGAGATAGACGAGTTTTTCCGATAAGCCGTTGGCGCGCAGCACGTCAATGATGGGACGCTGCATGACATCGTATATGCGCTCGACCTTCCACCAGCAGATGAAAAATCCCACCGCGATAGCGGCGATGGAATAGACCAGGCGGCGACGCAATTCCTCGAGGTGATCGAGGAAGCCCATGGTGGGCATGCCTTCGCGCGGATTTTCTTCGCTGGAACCCTCCGTCGCGGTCTCAAACATGCGAGGCCTGTGAGGTGGAATCACTGGGCTCGGCGACAGGCTCGGGGTGGGAATCCGGAGTTGACGGAGGCGCCGCGATTACGCTTGGTGCTTTCTCTTCTTCTGCGGAAGCCGCCAGAGTCGCAACCGGTTGAGCTGTGTGAGGGATGGTTTCGCCCGCGGCGGGATTCACGCTCAGGCTTGCGACATTGGTGGGCGAAGCAGCGATCGGCGGGGTCTCCGTCTGCTTTTTCTGGACTTCCAGATGGGCAATTTCAGTTTCGATCTGCGACTTGAATTCATTCGAGGCGCGGCGAAGTTCGGCAAGCAAGCGCCCGGCTTGGCGAGCCATTTCCGGCAACTTCTTGGGGCCAAATACGATCAGGGCCAGGAAGAAAATGAAGATGGTGTCGGAAAAACTCATAGCGACATCATAATGCGGCGGGGCCGAGGCGGCAACGCAAGGTGGGAAAAGTCCGACAAATCGGCGTGGAGTTTCGCCGTGAGTTTATGGTTTGCTAGAAGCAACGGCTTCCTTAAGGGGAGTAGGTAGATCGTCGCGAATTTCGACTTCGGCTACGTCCCCGGCGTAGGTTGAGTCGGCAGGCGGGTGGTAGTGCACTACGGCTCGGAGGCCGTCAAGATGATGGCAAAGACTGAAATGATCTGAGCCATACCAGAGAGTATCGGAGAAGCCGGTCGGGAAGCTGCCGCCCTTGTGATGAAAAACGACCGCACTTCCTTCGTGATCGAGGACCAATACCCAAGGTTGGTCCTTGCTGGCGCAGGTGACCGACTGTACCCGCCCTTCGATAGTGTGGGTATCTGCGGGAATTATTTCAAGAAGCGTCTCGCCCTCTGGACGCTGGCTAGAAGGAACACTATTCCAAAGTTCCACTGCCTCGTTGTGATCCGGACCAAACCAGCGACCTGCGACAAACTTGGCGTCGGCTGCCGCTTCCGCGTTCTTCCCAAGCCGCCGCAAAATTTGACCCGTTAAAATGTGGTACCCGGCTAAAGAGGGTTCCAACTCTTCGGCCTTCCGCGAAACTAGGACAGCAGAATCGAGATCATTTTCAAGGACGGCCAGGCGCGCGAGTTGAACATAGGCCGGAGCGAAAAGCGGATTAAGCTGCAAAACCTTTCCCATCGCCGCTCCAAAAGCATTGAGATCGTCGACTTGGCGCGAAGCGCGAAGCGGGGAGAGCATAGTCTTAGCAAACAGCGAAAGGTATCGGGTCCCATCCAACGAATAGGCCTGAGAAAACTCTCCTGTAGCCACGGAGTCGTTCCCTTGGGCAAAAGCGAGGAAGCCCATGTTCTCGTGCGCCAGCCCGAGTTTCACATCATCTTTGAGCGCCTGTTCGAGGAGCGTGCGTGCTCCCTCCAAATCGTGAGTCCACAAGTGAAAGCCACCGAGTTCGGCTTCCGTTTCCGCAGCCGTCAAAGTCCGGGAAGTGAAGGTTCTATCGTCGATCTGATCGGGATCTTTGAGGACAGTCGTGGTATACGTCGGCTGCTGCATGTAGGAGGAGAGCGCTTTGTCTACGGCTTTAAATTCACCGAAGACTTTTTGAAAGGCCTGCTTCTGCTCCATTCCTTGGTCCAAAAGAGCCAGGAAGTCACCGAGTCGCCTTCCGTTTCCCATTCCTGGCTCGTAAGTCAACATGTGAACCAAAGCCCACGCCTCGGCGTAGAACAGTTGATTCTTCGTGCTGTCGAGATAGTAAGGAGACCGCTGGTCCAGGGCGATGAATGTCTCAACCGGGATGGGCGTGCTTCCGCGCAAAGAGTTGACGCGTTCGGTAGGGGCGCCGATGTATGTGCGATGTACCTCGAACCGGGTAAACCCGTAAATTTCAGCAGTTCCCTCGTCGAACCACACCGGCAGCCAGTGCGAATTCATGTGTTCGATGGAATGAGTGTATTCATGGTAGACAACTTGTTTTGCTCCTTCGCGGCCCCAAGTATCCAGGCGCACAATGGCAAACTGCCTTTCCCAGCCGTGGTGATATTCTCCCGCCCGATTCGCTCCTGCTTTCCATATGTGCGGTTCGAGGGCCGTCGCCGTTGCTTCGTCACGAACCGCAAAGATCAGTAACGGTGCGCCGGATTCCAAGCGGGCGTGAGGCAGGTGAGTGGCAAACACATTGCGCATTTGCTCAAACTCGTGGGCCACTTTGCGAGCGTCCCCCGCTCCCGCGTCGGTCAGGACACGGAAGTTGGGGCTGCGGACCTCCGTCCAGGGTTTTTCGCCGGCTGAGGCGGCAGCGGTGAAGAAGACGAAGATCAGTAGGGCAGAAAGGGTAATCCTGATTACGCTACGAAATGGCACATTCCAACTCCCCGGGCGGGTTGCAGAGGCCAGACCAACCCGCGTGTTTGGTGCCCGCCACAATATAGCTGGAGTTCTTCGCCGTCAATAGCTTTTCTAGGGTGAACCTGGTGGGCGACTCTGCTGAGGTGCACCTGGTTGATCGAAGGGGCGGCCCGGCAACGATCACGAACCCTAAGCGTTTCCCTGCGCATCTCATACTAGAGGCGGTTTCGGGAGCGGGTTACCGATGGTGACCATTCGGGTCCGGGACTGTCTAATCTGGTGATATACTGCGTGTATTCAGCGCGGTAGCCGGGGTAGGCCGACTGCCCTCAATCGAAGGAAAATTCACGATGGCACGTAGTTCTCGCCGATCACTCTTCCTGGTAGTTTTGTTCCTGCTTGCTTGCGGCTTTTTGGGGATTCTTTTCGCCCAGCGCACGGGACAGACTTCTTCGCCCTCAAGCGATTCCGACGTCAAAGACAGCTTGAAACAGTTCACTGACGTTTACTCCATCATTGAGGATAACTACGCGGAGGCGGTCAATCCGGATAAGGCTATTTATAACGGGGCCATTCCAGGAATGCTGCACGCGCTCGACCCGCACTCGAATTTCTTTGATCCAAAATCTTACGCGCTGATGCGCGAGGACCAGCGCGGCAAGTACTACGGCGTGGGTATGACGGTTGGGCCGCGAAACAATAAAGTGATTGTGATCTTTCCCTTCACCGGCACTCCCGCTTACAAGGCGGGCATTCATCCCGGCGACGTGATTATTGCAGTCGATGGAAAGTCCACCGAGAACATGAGCACGGGCGATGTAGCCGATCTGCTCAAGGGACCCAAAGGCACGACGGTCCACATCAGCATCTCGCGCGAAGGCGTGGAGAAGCCGATGGAGTTCACGCTGATTCGCGACGAGATTCCGCGCTACAGCGTCGATGTGCACTTTCTGATTCGGCCGGGCATCGGCTATTTGCACGTCACCGGATTTAACGAGACCACGCAGGAAGAGGTGGGCAGGGCGCTCGATGAATTCGGCGATCTGAAGGGTTTGATTCTTGACTTGCGCGGAAATCCTGGCGGCTTGTTGAGCGAAGGCGTTGGGGTCGCTGACAAGTTCCTGAAGAAGGGACAACTGATCGTTTCGCATCACGGCCGCGCTTCAGCGGAGAAGCGTTATGTGGCGCAGCATGGCAATGGGAACCGGGATTATCCGTTAGTTGTCTTGGTAAACCGGCTGACCGCATCCGCCGCAGAGATTGTTTCCGGTGCGATTCAGGATCACGATCGCGGGCTGATTGTGGGCGAAGTTACGTTTGGCAAGGGACTGGTGCAGACCGTGTATCCGCTGTCGGAGAACACGGGACTTGCGTTGACTACGGCGCATTACTACACACCTAGCGGCCGGCTGATCCAACGCGATTACAGCAACATTTCGCTGTACGACTATTATTACAACCGGGCTTCGGAATCCACCGGCAACGCGAACCGCGAAGTGAAACTGACGGACAGCGGACGCACGGTTTATGGCGGTGGCGGCATCACTCCCGACGTGGCGATCCCGCCGGTGAAGAGCAATCACTTTCAGGACACGCTGTTGCAGCACTATGCGTTCTTCAATTTCGCCAAGCGTTATGTCGTGACTCATCATCCGACGAAGAGCCTGGAAGTGGACGATGCTTTGCTGCAGGAGTTCCGTAAGTCGCTCGACGAAGCGAATGTCTCATACACCCAGGCCGATCTGGTCGATAACAATGACTGGATCAAGTCCAACATCAAGGCTGAAATCTTTGTCGACGCTTTCGGCCAGGATGAAGGTATGAAAGTGCGTGCGGAGTCTGACCCGGAAGTGGTAAAGGGATTGGATCTTCTTCCGCAAGCCAAGGCCCTTGCCGACAATGCGAAGCGCATCGTCGCTGAGCACAATAGCGCCGGAGCTTTCAACCGGTAAGTAGGATGAGAGTAATTTCTAAAGGCCCGGAGCGATTCCGGGCCTTTCGTTTTGAAGGTGGCAAGCGTTCTTAGGGCGTTTGATTGACTTCGAGGACTGGCTATGTGAAAATCCGCCCCAATGGGGCGCGAGGCCTTTCGGGCGCCCGGGAGCGACTTATCAATTCCCCTCAGGCTTCAGCGACACATCATCCGGAGTGTTGGCAGAAACTTCAAGACGAGTTCCGCCACAAAGCGGAGCAGGCTTGAAGCCGCTGATCCTGGGACCAGCGATAGCGCTCGCGCTGCTGGCTGGATGGACAGATTGGCGTAGCCGAAGGATTCCGAACTGGCTGACAGTTCCGGGGTTTTTCGTAGGGATTGCGGCGAATGTTTTAATGAACGGATTGGCAGGATTAAGGACTTCCCTGCTGGGTGCCGCGTTTGGGCTGGCCGTGCTGCTGCCTTTTGTTTTTCTGCGCAGCCTGGGCGCGGGCGACTGGAAACTGGCGGGAGCGTTGGGTGCATTCGTAGGCTGGGAAGTATTGGCAAATCTACTAATGGGATCCGTCCTCGTCGCTGGGGTTATGGCTTTGGTGCTGGTGATTTACAAGCGAAGATTCAAGCAAACCATGCGTAATATTGGACATCTGCTGGGTTCGATGTTCATGCTTCGGAGGCCGGGGGCGGAAGTTTCGCTGGATAATCCGCAGTCGTTGAAGGTTCCGTATGGCGTAGCATTGGCCTTGACGACTTTGCTTTTCGGCGCCGGAAAAATCTGGGGAGCGCGATAGCGAATGAAAAAGTCCGAATATACAACGTGGCGTCATTTACTCAGCAGCACGCGGGCCTCGGAGATCGCGGAAACTGCCATGATACTTCCATTGTTCTTCATGATATTCATGGCTGTCTTTTGGTTCGGACAAGCGTTTCGTATTTACGGGACCCTCACCCATGCGACACGGCTAGGGGCAGAAGCTGCTGTAGCACCGGCGTGCACGACGTGCGCCGCTGGGACCGCCGCCGCTAACGCTCAGGCCGCAGTCTACAACGCGCTCGCGGCTGCGCATTTGGATAAGAGTGACCTCGTGGCGTGGGGAGGCGCTTCCCCCAAGTGGACGTCGCCTGCACTATGCATTTGTGGCAGCCCAACCTCTTCGTGCAAGGCCGCGGTATCTTGCGACGGCTCCGTGGCCAATGTTTGTGTTCAGGAAAACGTTCAGCTGTCATTTCCCAGCCAAGGCGGCATGGGCACATGCGGTATATCAGTTAGCGCCAGATACAAACTTCCCTACCATTTTCCCATTCCCCTCACAACATTAGACTTGGGAAACGTGCTTCTGCCAGGGCAAGCGCAAATGAGGCAAGAGACGCAATGATGCCAATGTGTATTCCAAGGTTTCGCGCGCTGGCTACTCTGGGGCGTGGCTGGACGGACGAGCGGGCTTCACAGATCGTTGAGTTTGCGCTTTCATTGCCGTTGTTGGTGTTGTTCGTCGTAGGAATTTTTGACTTCAGTGGAGCGGTTTCTTTGAAGCAAAAGCTGACCAACGCCGCACGAGAAGGCGCGCGTGTGGCGGCCGCCGATCCAGCCAACGATCTTGGCAACGGCAGCGCCAAAATCGCCCCTGATTCGGTCGCTGATGCCTTTCAGGTGGTAGATAACTATCTTGCCTCGGAAAATATCTCCGACTGCGGCCTCAGCGTGGGAACCTTTACGGCTACCGGACTGACTTGGGTTTTTACTGCCACGGGTTCCCCCTGCGGAGCCACCGCCGCGCTGGTGCTCACCATCAATCGGGGCTGCACCCAGAAAGTCAACGCAGTAAATTTGGTCGGAACATGCGTCACCATTCAGTACCCGTACAAGTGGCAATTCGGCAGCGTAAGCAGTCTGGTGGGCGGAAAGTTTACGGGTCCAACCAGTCTTACTACGACCGCCATGGCATTCAACGAAAACTGAGGTACTTCCCATGCTGCCACCCCTAATCCACCGCCATCAAAGTGGCACGGAGCGGAGTTCGAATGAGCGCGGTTTCACTATGGCGCTGGTTGCGGTGGCGTTGCTTTCGATCGTCGCTATGGCAGCACTTTCCATCGACGTCGGAACCCTTTACCAGGCCAAGGCCGAAGCTCAGCGTGCCGCGGACGCGGCGGCCTTGACAGCGGCGCGAGTGATTTCGATTTCAGGCATCACCGGCGATCCCACGAACAAGCGCGATTCGTGGCAGAAGGTTTGCGGCGGGGAGAGCAGCCCCGCGAGCACGGCGGCATTTAACATCGCGCAACAGAATCTAATCGGCGGTAATCCAGCTTCTACGGTCAAGGTGTACTACGGCACAAATAGTGGCGGCGGCACGAACGAGGATTGCTCCGGCGCGAAGCCAAGTTTCGGAGTAAATCCCATTGTCAAGGTGTATGTGCAACAAGCGAAACTGCCCACCTTCTTTGCTCGCGTCTTTTCGCTGATACCCGGAGGCACTTCCTCAAATTCCGGAGTGAGCGCAACCGCTAGCGCCGAAGCCTTCAATCCATCCGACTCGGCCGACGCGGGGGGCAATATGATCCCTGTGCAGCCGCGATGTGTGAAGCCCTGGGTCATACCAAATATCGATCCAAACGGGGGCGGCTTCGTCGCCACCAAAGACGGCTCGATCTCGAACGGCGGAGTTTTGCAGCTTGGAGGGGGTGTGATTGGTGAGACAGTCAATTTGGTCGCGGACTGTGTGCCAGGGGCCGCTAACTGTGAACTCCCGCCGTCTCCCGCTGGAAACATCTACGACAACCCACCTAGGTTGCGTTCGATCGGGTCGCCTCCGGTGCCATATTTGGAATACGTCCCGGCATTAGTTTCAGGTACCCCCAGGGCGGTTCCTTCGTGTTCGCCCGCAATTCCTGCCACTGGGTACCAGCCAGCGATCGCGGGATGCGATCAGAACACGGTGTACGCCTGCGGCACCGTGAACGGCTCGCTCGTCGACCTGACCGAGAATCCCGTGAACCCACCGGGTACAGGTGATACGTCTGAAGCGACGCAATGTCTAATCCATCAATCCGCGGGACCAGACACGCTAGTGACAACAAACGCTAAAGGTACCGTGTTCCCGTTTCAGATACAGGCCGGCAGCGGCAATCCTCTGGTCGGTGCCGGTGTAAGTAGCGGCGATGTCATAACCTCAAGCAATTCCATCGTGACCTTGCCGATCGCCGACTTCAGCAGTGGACCTATGGCGGGCACCCAACCCTCAGTAACGATCACAGGCTTTCTGCAGGTCTTCATCAATAGCGTGGACACGACTACTGGAAACGTGACCGTAACCGTGATGAACGTCGCCGGATGCAGCAACAGTGCAACGAATCCGCCCGTATTTGGGACTTCTCCCGTGCCGGTGCGGCTGATCACGCCACCGTAATCTCGAAGAGACTCCAGAAACTTTAAGGATTAGTCCGGAACGTTGCTGTCGGAAGGCTTTGGCGCGGGTGAACCAGTTGTTCCATTCGGGTCATCGGGTGAAGGAATCGGCGGCGAGGATCGCACTGGCATTACTTGGGACGCTTCCGCATCTTCGTCCACTACGGCCTGATTTTGAGCCATTGCGGCAGACATTGCTCCGTCCGCACGCGGGCTGAGAATGACGCGGTCCAGAGCCTGAGGATCGGTTGTCGAACTTAGAATCATGAAATTGAACTTCGTGCCGTTCAGCAGATGAGCTAGAACTTCGGGCGCCGGGCCCGGACCAAAGTCGGCGGCTACCTGGTCTTGCTCCGCGCCAGCGGGAATTTCGATTTCCGCTCCAGTGCGCTCATGGATTGCAAAAAGAATTTCCGAAAGGTTGGCTTTATGGGAACTGACTGATAGCAGTCCATTATGAAACGAAACTTCCAGCCGCGGATTCACGGCTCGCGATGGGGGCGCGGAAATCTCCACGGGTTGAGTGGAATAATTTGCGTTCACTAGAACAGGCCCGGAAGGAGAGTGGACGGCGGCTGATCGTGCTCCAGCACGTCCGATCTTCAGCATGATTGTGTTTCCCGCCGGAAAAACCTGGTAAGGTTGCGGGCCGTTCAAATCCAAAACAATGCGCGTGACTGGCGGGTCCGAGGAGAACAAACCCACTCGCAGGTTCTTCACTTCCGCGCGATTTACGAAAAGGTTGCGGAGTTGAGCGCTGGGACGAGCGTTGACGAAATCCACTACCAGGCGGTCGGGACCGCTCAAGAGATTGGTTTGGGGAACAATGCGCTCGCTGGCTTCAATCTCAATCTCGACTTGACCCGCGGCGCGAAGCACTTGCACCCGGCGGATCGAAGGCGCGGATTGAGCCTGAGTCGCGAGTGACGAAAGGCAAAAGAATCCAGCCGAAAACACCAAAGCGGCAGCGGCTCTGAGGGAGAAATGCATACTGTTAGATTTGTGCAGTTGAGCTAGCGCGATTCTAGCAGCGATTGCGAAAGGATCTGCGTACAGAGGTATTACAACCTTAGATTACCCCCAAGTCCGACGCTTCATTTGCTCAGCGGGGTGAGCAGGATGGAGAGGCGGTCGGGCTGCCCGGAGACGGGCTCCAGGTGCGGGTTCTGCTCGCCTTCGTGGTACGAAACGGAATAGGTTTGATAGAACTGGGCGTTTTCAACCAGCAGTTCAATGGGCGCTACGGTTCCTTGCGCAGCCTTTAGCGCGGCGCGAATGATTGCGGGGGTCCATTTACGACCGTTCACTGCAATCAACGTCATGCCTGGGCCGATTCCCGATTGATAGGCGGGAGAGCCCACAATCACATCATTAAACTTGCCATCTTCAGCGAGAGTGAATCCGAGCGAATAAGAAAAGTCAGCGGACTTGAACAATTTTTCGATCGCCTTGCTGAAGACATTTGGCTGATCGTTGTATACGAGTTTCCACCCGTCGCGCTCGATCCCGCCCAGCGGCGCGTGGGGGACGGTCGAACTTACACGCTCCCCAAGCAGCTTCCCCCAATCATACGGAGCGACGTCATTGAGTGCATGGACCACATCGTCAAGCGTGTAAGGCACAACCATTGGCGATCCACTCTGTCCGCCCTCGAAGCGGCGGCAGAAATCGTCGAGAGAGCGCTGGCCCTTGGTCTGCTCGCGGATGATGGAATCAACCTCCAGCCAGATCAATTCGCCCTCGGGATAGTAATCGAGACCGCGGCGCCAGCTCGACCACTGCGGTCCCATCAATCGCAGGATCTGCACGGAGCGCGCAGTGTCTTCGAGTGGACGCCAACTTCTTCCGGAGCGGTGATCGAGGCTGGCTGCCGTTGCGGCCAAGCCTTCGCGATATTGTTCGGCCGATAAAAGTCCGCTGCGTTCCGCGAGGAGAATGCCGAGATAGTCAGTGAGCCCTTCGTAAACCCACAGAAGATCGCCAATCATTGGTTCCTGATAATTGCGGGTGGCGAGGCCGGCGGGACGGCGATATTTCCCGTTCCACGAATGCGCAAATTCATGAGGCAGAAGATCGGCGTAGAGCAGGTGCAGATTGGGATCGAGCAGCGTACGTTCGGCGGCGGCGCTGTCATTGGATTCATGGTGCTCGAGTCCATGTCCGCCGACTTGATCGCTAAGTGTGTACAAAAAGTGATACTGCCGGTAATGGCGCGCGCCAAACAGAGCGCCGGTTTCCGCCACCAACTTCCGGTACGCCGCAAGCTCTTGCGGCTTCATCGCCAGATCGGTTTCATTGTCGGCGACCACATCCATAAAGTGTTGGGGCTTATCGGCGGAGTCAGTTAAATTAATTCGCTGATAATGCGCACCCGCGATTAGAGGAGAATCCACCAGCGTAGTCAGCGAAACCGGAGCGAATTCGACTTCATCGCCGGACACGTGCGCCGACACCAGCGCAGTTCCATACTTCCATCCGGCCGGAAGTTTGACCGACGGAACAAACTCGACCGCGTCGGACTCGACGCCCTGCGGATACAGAACGACAGCATTCCAGTTCAGATCGAGCAGATTGCTGGAAGCTGCCGGCCCTGCGCCGCCTGCGCTGTCGTTGGAAGTAATCGCGTCCAGGGAAACGTCAATCACGCGCACCGAATCAGGTACCGTAACGTGGAAGGCGTACATATCGAGCGGGTCTCGCTCCCACTTTAAGGGCTGCCCGGCCGCTTCCATGTGGATGCCGGTGAGCGCAGCGATCGGGCCGCTGGGACGGTGATTCCCTGGAATCCATTTCGGAAATACCAGCGTCATTGTGCCCGGCCTGGCTGGAATGTTCAGCTTGGCATGATAAAGATTACGAGGAGCGTCAGTGAGGTCCACACGTAGACGGATCGACTGACCGTACATGCTCGTCGAACCGAGCGCACCCATTCCGAGCGCACCCATTCCGAGCGCACTCACCGCAAACAGAAGACCCGTAGTTAAGTTTGATAGGCGCAAACGAGAGCCTCGCTGGAAAAGCCAAAAGTTGAGAAACAGAAGCCTACCGAAAGACGAGATGAGTCCGCAAGAGCCCGTGCGCCAGTGTTTCTCAGGAGATGGGTTGAAAGTACGGAACCGCGGCTCAGGTCGATTTCAAGCTGATCAAGCGCGGGAAAACTTGCGCCGGGCCTGCCACCCGATGGCGGCCAAGCCTGACGCAAACAGCAGCCAGGTTCCGGGTTCAGGCACGGTTTCCGTTCCTCCGCCTACCTCGCAGGAGACTGGACTCTTCTTTTTGCCGCCTGTGCTCACAGGTGCAGCCGCAGCCTTTGTCTTTCCTCCCGGTGCGCAGAGGCCGACCGGCAATGGCGGAGCGGATAGGGACAGGAAGCTTCCGCCAACGAATGGATCGTATAAATTAAGCGGCCGGACTGTTTCAGTGCCGGGGATTTGGGGCCGGTTCAGTGCCGATTCAAAAGGAACTCCGGGCGACTGCATGGCAATGCCTTCGCCAGGACGAATTGGCTCATCGAATTTTTGTGCCGGCGGTTCGGCCGGCGATACCGCCTGCTGTTGCGGAGATTCTTCAACCCGGTTTCCGCAGCGCGTTCGCGCGGTCATGCTGCCATCGGTGATCACCTTCTCGCCTTTATGCAGCGTTACTCTTCGATGGGTCCAATAGATGTGATTCCCGATGCGATACGACAAGTAGACGCTACGCGCCAGGGTAAGGCGCACCACTTGCGCGTGAGCATAATTGAAACCTGCGTAGTGAGCCCCCACGATAGGATCGTGCTCCGCCACCCACTTCAACTCCTTCGCGTCCTCAACTCCGCCTGCCACCACGGAGTAGGGATACACCGGACGCGACGAAGGCGCGTCGGAAAGAATCTGATTGATAGCGCTGGTGCGGCTGAGGCTCGGTTGGGAGTCCCGCGCCGCTGGAGGCGCGGAGTGTCTCTCACTGAATAATGAAGGAGTGAAGTATTGCAACGCGAAGGTCGACACACTCGCAACGATAATCGCGACCGTGAATGCGGTGAGTGAGCGCCGAATGAACCGGTTACGACGATGACGGTGGGTCCGCCGTCGCCTGACCTTCAACTCGGCGTTCCCCTTTTCGGGATGGGACACAAACAACTCCTACCTGCGGCGGCTGTCCCGGGGGATTGGACTCAAAGCACTCGTCCACCGAACCCAAGGGCAGTTTGAGTGCCACGACCGCGCTTGGCGAATCCCACATCGAAAGGGGTTCCGCCTTTTCTGGCGACCATGTTAGCAGACGATGCAATAGTCTGCATAAAAAAACCTGTGGATTTCACAGTTCGCGCCACCAACCTAAACCTGAACCGGAATTGTTTGGGATTTGCCGCGCAGTTCGGTCATAATCCCGGCGGTAACTCTCGTAATACCACGAACGGGCCATTTTCCTTGTCGCCCATACTCTGGTACTCTCCGTCAAGTTACGGGAGTCAGTTTTTAACTCCTTGACTTAATGCCGCTCCTTCGCGGCACCTGCCAGGCGACCAGGGGTTCACCTCTAGATTTGCTGGCCGGATTTCCCCTACGAAGGATCAGGATACGCTGTCGCGCCCTTCAAAAGACGGCATCCTCTGTTTGCTGGGAGGCAAACTCATGCGTTCAAGCCGTATTCACCTCATTCTCTCGGTTTTGGTCTTCTCGCTTTTGTTGGCGAGCCCTGCCTTTGCCCATACGATCTCAATGACCTACACTGGCCATCATGGAGCTACCGCTCAGAACGGTTCACCCTATATCGGCTATCCCTACTACATTTCTCTCAACGGAAGCACGACCTCGACAGCAATGATGTGCGACTCCTTTGACAACACTGTCATTCCGAGCGAAACATGGAACGCCACCGCTTCGCCTTTCCTGCAGGGCATCGCGACTAGCATGTTTGGCCCTTCGATGACCTTGGATTACAAAGCTGCCGGATTGATGTTCGAGAGCGTCCTTAACGGTACCCTCAACAGCAATACGGCGCAGTGGGCAATCTGGGGTTTCTTTTCGACATTTTCCTCGGACCCACAGGCTCTCGCGTACTTCCTGGCGAATCCTAATTTCGCTGCGACCGAAGCTACCTATCTGGCGCTGGCAGGCTTGGCCCCGAATTCAGCTTATAACGGGTTGACCCTCTACACTCCGCTGAATGGGGCCGCAGGCCACGGTCCGCAAGAGTTCATCGGCTATAGCGCGGTTCCAGAGCCTAGCAGCTTGATGTTCATGGGAACCGGCTTGGTTGGTTTGGCGGGAGTGATTCGTCGCAAACTCGCCAAGGTTTAAAGTTCGCAACGAACGCATAGCGTTACCCCTCAGTACACTCAAACCGCGCTGCTAACCGGCAGCGCGGTTTTTTCTTTGGCGTCATTTCCTTGGCGTCATCCGGAACTCGTCACATCGCACTGCCGGCCTTCAGTTGTCTAGGTTAGGCGTAGCGTTAGTGACGGTAGAGAAACCCCTTCGACCACAGCCGTCCACAGATCGCCTTTACCGGTGGGATGCCCCGCAGTAAGAGTGCCGGAACTCACAATTTCTCCAGCACCCAAGGGGTGGGACGGAAATCGCCGGTTGATGGCTGCCCCTAGTTCCGCCAGGCACAGTGCGGGACTCTTTAACGAGTTTCTTCCCGATCCTTCTTCCACAAATTCCCCGTTCTTCAACATTCGCACTTTGAACCGTGGCAGCTCGTCTACCAGCTTGGGAATTAGATCTGGCTGTATTTGTATCTTCTCCCCAATGACGAGCGCCGCATGAAGCCCAAAGGACGCGACAAAATCACTCGGCTGAAACTTCCATGCTGGGAACGGGCAGTCGATGATTTCAAATCCAAGCGCCAGCCACTCTACCGATGCTAGCGCCAGGGCGGCATCGATTACCTGGTTCATGATCGGATGTTTTATGCCGAATACGATCTCAGGTTCAATTTTCAAAGACCGCGGACGGATAATCGTCAGCGCGGCGGAGTTGCCGTTGGCGTAATGCACGGTATCGTCATACATGTGGCCCCAAACCAGCGTCTCCAGTTTGAGAACCCGCCACATTGCTTTGTTGGCGTAGCCAACTTTGCAGCCGATGGATTTATGTCCGGCAGCCTCGCGAAACTGCTGGAGCTTCGCTTCAACCGCGTAGGCTGCATTGAGATCAAAGCCAGGGCGAATCGAAGGCGGTGCCTCGACCATTTGGCCGGTCTCGTACGCGGAAAACAGTTCTCTTGCTATTGCTTCGGGGTCAGTCGATGGTTCCGGCGGCATAGTTTCGGGCAACATAAACTCACGTGACAGACGTTTAACGCTTCTTCAGGCGACCAACTTTACAGTTTACCGTTGTCGTACAAGGGAAACTCGGCGATACCGTAAGGGCTAAAGCTCCGACAAGCTTCCGCGCAGGTGACCTTCCCCTATAAAAACGATGGTAACTTTACTTCCTGTTTTTAGTTGCTAACTTCTGTTATTGGGTACCACTAATGTAGCGAACAAGGAAGGGCGATATGAAGACAACTGCAACTGGATCGAAGCCAGGCATAGCGAGATTGTTCAATAACTTTTCGCAGTATCTTTGTCTGCTGTCTCTTTTTGGTCTAGGCCCGAACGCGACCTTGGCCAAGGCCCAGAATGCAGTTGTCCTCGTCGGTTCCGGTTCGAGTGTTCCGGCGCCCCTGTACAACCGCTGGACGCAGGAGTACGGCAAGCGCAGCGCCAGTATACAAATGCGCTATCTTCCGGTCGGCACCAGCGAAGGCATCAAACAAATTTCCCATAACGCCGGAGATTTCGGCGCGGGCGAATCGCAGTTAACGGATCGAGAGCGAAAAGAAGGTGACCTGATCGAACTCCCGGTCGTTCTTATCGGGATCGTCCCCATCTACAACCTGCCCGATGTTCACCAGGAACTTCGCCTTTCAGGAGAAGTATTGGCTCAGATCTTCCTCGGCGATGTGAAGATGTGGAATGCGCCGCAGATTGCGAAGCTTAATCCAGATGTTTCTCTGCCCGCGCTTCCAATTCAAGTGGTCAACCGTCCCGCAGGAAAGGGATCGAACTACGTATTGACTGAGTTTCTTTCCAAAGCAAGTTCGAAGTTTCGGGCTCAGGTGGGAGTGACGCCGTCGCCCAAGTGGCCGGTGGGCGAACCGGCAGAGCGCAGTTCCGACATGGCAGATAAGGTGAAACACAATCCTGGCTCGATCGGCTATGTCGAGTATCAATATGCGGTGAAGGGAAATATTGCTCAAGCAGCGGTGCTCAATGCGGCGGGCAAGTTCGTGAAAGCTTCCCCTGAGAGCATCGATGCGGCGTGCCAGGCGGCAGAGGCGCCGCGATGGAATAACTTCTCCGCCTCTTTGACTAACGCGCCCGGTGCGGAATCATTTCCTATTACCAGTTTTACCTGGATTTATTTGCGAACCACGCCATCGGAGGCGGCGCGTGAGGCCGCTCTAGGCAATCTTCTCGATTGGGTATACACCGATGGTCAGCAATATGCATTGCAGGAAGGCTATGCCGCACTGCCTGCGCCGCTGCTTGCCGCCGTGCGAAAGAAAGTCAAGAACCTGCAATAGCTGGCTAATTCTCCGCTTCTCGGTCAGAATTGAGAGGGCTTGCGCGAGTTCGTCTTCGCCTCCGGTCCTCTAACCTTTCATGGGATTGCATCTCAGCCAATACTTCTTCCTATTTCTCGCCGCGTGCATTGCCGGAACGCTGAACGCCCTGGCGGGCGGAGGCAGCTTCATTTCGTTCCCCGCTCTCTTGCTCCTGCGCGTGCCTCCGGTGCAGGCCAATGCCACCAATACAGTGGCGCTTTGGCCCGGCTTGGCTGCCAGTACGCTCGCATACCTGAAGCGGCTCAACGTGCCGCTTCGTCTCTTGATCCCACTGCTAGTGACCAGCGTTGCCGGAGGCTGGGCCGGTGCGTTGCTCTTGCTGAAGACTCCGCAACACACTTTTATGCACCTCGTGCCCTGGCTGTTGCTGAGCGGAACTCTGCTGTTCGCCTTCGGCAACACCATTCGCGGCCTCGCGGGTAAAACTTCAGTGATGGATGACCTCAGCGCAACGTCGTGGCGAGCCATCGTCATAAGCTCGTTCGTGGAACTGCTGGTTGCAATTTACGGCGGATACTTCGGGGCTGGGATCGGATTCATCACGCTAGGAATGCTGGCGGCCCTGGGAATGCGCGACATCCATGCCATGGGCGCAATTCGGACGCTGCTCGCCGCTGCCATCAATGCCGCCGCGGTGGTCACCTTTATCCTGGCTGGCGCGGTCTTGTGGCCACAATGCGGCGTGATGATCGCCGGAGCCCTAACTGGCGGCTGGTTCGGAGCGCATTACGCCCAGAAAGCCGATCCTCGCAAGGTACGGATTTTGGTGATCGCTGTCGGCATTGTCATGAGCTTGTACTTCTTTATCAAGTCTGCATGAGGACTCAGGACATTGCCCAGCTTTGCAGTAGGATAATTCCAGCAATGGTTGGAAACACTGAGTGCCTCGAACCGCATCCAAACTCATCGCCTACGGCTCATTGAAGGATCTCATCCATGACATCGCATACCGAAAACGCTACGTCGCAGTATATGAATTACGCGCCCGCAGATTTGAATCCGCAAAAAGATTTTCCCAGCGGATTCTTTGACTTCCTGCTGCCGCTGCACAAGCAATTCACTTCTCGGCAACAAAAATTGATCGCCGAACGTGAGGAAGTGCTGCGCACGTCGCATCGCGGTCAGCCCCCAACCTATCGGCCCGCTTCCGAGGCGACCACATCGAACTGGCGGATCGAGGTGCCCGAGTGGTGCGCTGACCAGCGCAACCAGATGACTGGCCCCGCCGATGACGGCGAGTTGACGGTAAAGCTGCTGAACTCAGGATCGCCTGCCGTCATGATCGATTTGGAAGATTCCACCGCGAATATTTGGGAGCACTCCATGCTGGCGATCAAGAATACGGTCGCGGCCTACAAATATGAACTCAGCTATGACGACAAGAAGCGGAACAAGAAAGTTTCGGTTCAGCCGTCGAAGCTTGTTACCTGGGTGCGGCCGCGCGGTTTGCACATCAGCCAGGCCGGGATTATCAAGAACGAGATCATGTCTGCTTCCCTCTTCGATCTGGCTCTGATCTGGTATCAGATCGATCCGGCTAAGTTGCCTCACAATTTTTGCGTCTACATCCCCAAGAGCGAGTCCGCGGAAGAGGCGTTCTGGTGGCGCGATCTCTTCCAGGCGTTCGCCGAACATAAAGGCCTGCCGCGCAATTACATCAAGTGCATGGCGCTGGTGGAGGCACACCCGCTGGCCTATCAAATGGAGGAATTCCTATTCAATCTGCGCGACCATTGCCTGGGATTGAACCTGGGACGCTGGGATTACATGGCGTCGCTAATCGATTTCATGCTCGACGATCCGAATTGGATTCTGCCCGACCGCAACACCATCCCGCACGATGTGGCGTTCTTTCAGAACTTCCGCACTTTAATGCCGGAGATTTGTCACAAGCACGGAGCGCTCGCGATCGGGGGAATGACCGCGCTCTTCCCCAGCCGCACTGATCCGGCATTGAACGAGCGCGCCATGAAGGTTCTGAAGCAAGACAAGGAAAATGAAGCGCATTGCCTGATGGATGGAGCGTGGACAGGTCATCCCGACCAGAACGAGATTGCGGTGGCCCAATTTCCCTATCCCAATCAGATTGCGAAGCGGCCCAAGCTGCCGAATTCACATCCCGATCTGCGCCCGATTCCGAAGGGCGTGGGCGAAATCACGCTTGCCGGCACACGGGCGGCGGTGCGTACCGTAATCCGTTATCGCAACGGCGTTCTCAACGGGAAAGGAGCCAGTTTGCTCGACGGCTACATGGAGGACCTGGCAACCGACCGCATTTATCGCTTGATGATCGCGCAACGGGTACGGCACAAGGTCAAAGTGAAGGGCGACAATGGCAAGCCTCTCGAACATTCTCCCGAATTAATAACCCGACTTTTCGACGAGGAACTTGCGAAGATTCAAAAGGATCTGCCGGCCGAGATCGATCGTGACGCGGCTAAGACTCTTCCCGAAGCGCGCCGAATTGCCGAGGAGATGATTGTGCAGGGACATCACTCTCCGATTTAACAGATACATTTGGGTATCAAGAAAACAAATCGCGCGGATTGAAACAATTGAGTTGACGGCATCTGCCTCGGCGATGCTCACTATCAAACTGCGTCGAATCCTTAAATGCCATTGTGGAGATTCTCCGCTCCGTACCGTAATATTCTAGATAGACATTAATATTCTAGAGAGATACTAGACCCAGAAACGAGGCCTTATGAGCACTACCGAACAAACACCCGCCATTCAGTTGCCCGCTTTGCAGCCGCCCCGCCGTTATTTGTTCGGTCCTGGCCCCAGCATGGTTCACCCACGCGTATACGAGGCGCTGTCGAAGCCGATTGTCGGGCACCTTGACCCCTATTTCATCCAGGTGATGGGTGATGTTCAGCAGTTACTCAAGATCGCTTACGGAACGGAGGATGGCGCTACGCTGGTGATTTCCGGCACGGGCAGCGCCGGAATGGAAGCCGCCGTCGCTAATTTTGTGGAGCCGGGAGCAAAGTTCGCAGTGTTCGCCAATGGATATTTTTCCGACCGACTTACGGAGATGGCCAAGCGGCAGGGCGCGAACGTGGTGCGCTTTGAAAAGCTATGGGGCGAGACTTTCACGGACGAGGAAGCGGGAGAGTTCATTCAGCGGGAAAAGCCGAAAGTTGTGGGCTATGTTCACGCCGAGACTTCGACGGGGGCATTGCAATCTGGCCGGGCGATTTGCACGGCCGCTCATGAGGCCGGCGCTTTGGTAATTGGAGACTGCGTCACTTCTCTCGGCGGAGTTCCGGTCGAGTTCGACCGCACCGGAATCGACGTCGCCTACAGCTGCACCCAAAAAGGCCTGAGCTGCCCTCCGGGATTGTCTCCCATGGCCATGTCGCAAAGGGCAATGGAGTCCTTGCGCGCCCGCACCACGCCATCGCGCAGTTGGTATCTCGACCTGAAGCTGATTCACGATTATTCAACCGTGTCGCATCGCTACCATCACACGGCGCCAATTTCCATGTTCTATGCCTTGCGCGAGGCGCTCTCCGTTGTCGCTGATGAAGGAATTGAGAATCGGTGGGAACGGCATCGCCGCTGCAACAAGGCATTTGTGAAAGGTGTTGAGGCGATGGGTCTGCGCATGCATGTTCCGGAGCAACACCGGATCGCGACTTTGAACACGGTATGCGTCCCTGAAGGAGTGGATGAGGCCAAAGTGCGCAAACATCTTATCGACGGACCGGGCATTGAAATCGCCGGCGGCTTTGGACCGCTGGCTGGCAAGGTCTTCCGCATTGGAGTGATGGGACCGCTGGCAACGGAAGAGAATGTCCAGTTCTTCCTGAAGGAATTCAAGAAGGCCCTGAGCGCGGCAGGATATTCGAGTTAAAGTTACGCGATCTCCGCTGCGTTGTGACGGCGAACACGGCCGATTGTTTTCATTTTTCATACAACAGATACAGTCGGCACGTCACCTAAGACCGTCGCCAGAGGCGAGAACGAATGACACTGAAGTCGGTACAAACCCTTCTTGACGTTCTACATTTCGCCGACAGCCATACGGCCATTGTCGTTCCTGAGCTTGGAATCCGCATTACTTACGATTCGCTTCGTCAACAGGTTCTTGAAATGGCTAATGCTTTGGCGTCCGCCGGGATTCGCCGGGGAGACGCCGTCGCCATCGCACTCCCCAACGGCTTGCCCGCGATTGTCGCCTTTCTGGCGGCCTCGATCGCTGGTACCGCGGCCCCTCTAAATCCAGCGTACCCCTATGAAGAATTCCATTTCTTTCTAGGAGACACCGACGCCCGGGTTTTGCTTTGCCCTCCGGTGGGCGCCGAATTCGTGCGCACCGCAGCCAAGGACCGCAAGATTCCCGTTTTCTCCGTAGAGATGACCGATCAAGGCAAGGTTTATCTCGCTGGCGCACCCAACGGCACTAAAGCAAGCGAACCCACCGCCGACGACATTGCACTGATCCTCCACACCAGCGGAAGCACGGGCCGGCCCAAGCGAGTGCCACTGCGGCATTTCAACCTGGCCGTCTCATCCGCGAATATTGCAAATACCTACGCTCTTTCGGCAGACGATGTTTCGCTGTGCATCATGCCGCTGTTTCACATTCATGGGCTGATTGGCTCGGTCATGTCCACCTTGCTATCCGGAGGAACTGTGGTTGTCCCCGCCAAATTCAACGCGCTATCTTTTTGGCGGACGGTCCGCGAACATCGCGTGACTTGGTATTCGGGAGTGCCCACGATGCATCAACTTCTTATGGCCCGCAGCAAGCATAAACCGGTGGAAGCGCAATCTCTACGCTTTCTACGCTCATGTAGCGCACCGCTGTCGGCGGAACTCATCGATAAGATCGAAGGCGTGTTTGGCGTGCCATTCGTTGAAGCTTACGGCATGACTGAAGCGGCTCACCAGATGACCTCCAACCCCTTGCCTCCCCGCCACCGCAAGGCTGGTTCGGTAGGAGTCGGCACCGGGCTGCGCATCAGCATCATGGACAAAGATGGAAATCACCTCGGAACCAACCAGCGGGGGGAGATCGCGATCCAGGGAGCGAACGTATTTCGTGGATACGAAAACAATCCCGAAGCCAATGCTCATGCTTTTGTAAACGGATGGTTCCGTACCGGAGATCAAGGATTCCTCGACTCCGATTGTTATCTGCACTTGACCGGCCGCATTAAAGACATCATCATTCGTGGCGGTGAAAATATTGCGCCTCACGAAGTGGATGAGATTTTGCTGAGGCACCCGGCGGTCGCGGCGGCAGTCACATTTGGCTGCGCGCACCCGACCCTGGGAGAGGAAGTTGCAGCGGCCGTGGTTTTACACGAACGCAATGGAGCCACCGAAGCGGAACTGATCAGCCACTGCCGCGAGTTCATGGCGGAGTACAAGTGTCCGACGAAGATTTATTTGGTGGATAGCATTCCTACTACCGCGACTGGAAAAATTCGCCGTCGCACTGTCGCCTCTACCCTGGTGGATACCCACCAATGAAATTCCTGATCGCGGGGGCCGGAGCCATCGGCGCCTACATTGGCGCGCGCATGGCGCAAGCCGGATTCGATGTCACGCTATTCGCGCGTGGACCGCATCTTCGTGCCCTGCAAGAAGGTGGCGTGCAGGTTAAAAGCTCTGAGGGAGATTTCGTCGCGCACCCTGCAGTCGCAGCATCCCTTGAAGAAGTAGGGCCGGTAGACGTTGTTTTCCTTGGAGTGAAGGCCCATGGCCTGCCCCAACTGGCGCCTCATTTGACCTCGGTCTTCGGCCCAGACACCACAGTTATCAGCACGCAGAATGGAATTCCATGGTGGTACTTCCAGGGATTCGGCGGTGAATGGGATGGGCTTCGTCTTGAGCGGGTTGATCCCGGCGGAGTAATCTCATCGGCCATCGAGGCGCGGCGCGTGATCGGGTCAATTGTTTACTTCTCAACTGAGATCACTTCGCCTGGGGTGGTCCAGCACATCGAAGGCAATCGCATTTCGCTGGGCGAGCCCAACGGTTCGCGCTCCGATCGGGTGCGGGGGATTGCCGAGGCTCTCATCGCCTCCGGCCTGCGCTGCCCGATCAGTGCGCGGTTGCGACACGAGATTTGGGTAAAAGTTTTGGGCAATGCTTCGCTGAACCCGGTGAGCGCACTCACGCGAGCCACAATCGTTCAGATGGTGCGCGATCCAGGAGTCTGCTCAGTCATCCGAAACATTATGGAGGAAGTGGAAGCGGTATCTAACAAACTCGGCATGGAGTTGCCGGTTTCGATCGACCAGCGAATCGCCGGTGCGGAAAAGGTCGGCGAACACAAGACCTCCATGTTGCAGGATCTCGAAGCCGGCCGGCCCATGGAACTGGAAGCGCTGGTTGGCGCGGTGGTGGAATTGGGAGAGCGTGTCGGCCTTCCCATGACCTGCACGCGAACCGTATACAACTGCGCTAAGCTGTTAGAGCGAAGCGGCGTGGCGCGTCAGTCCCAGTAACGCTCCTCCGGCGAGTCTGGAATCCGCAAAATATTTGCTTCGAATCCCGCCAAGGGGGGTATACTCCTTCGACTGGGCCAGTTAGCGGACCACTGGAGATTTCTCTGCCCTCGACCCTCAAATCCGACTTCGAAGTTGTACGCAGGAATAAAGTCTACGAGGAAGTAGCCCGGCAGATCGAACGGCTGATTCTGAAAAAGCTGAAGCCCGGCGACAAACTTCCGTCCGAGCGTGAATTGGCGGAGATGCTTCGCGTAAGCCGCAGTTCCATCCGCGACGCGATTCGGGGTCTGGAACTTGCAGGACTGGTTGAGCCGCGTCAGGGCGCGGGGACTATCGTTCGCGAAGTTTCCGCCGGATCGGTGGTCCATCCTTTCGTGAATGCCCTGCAACGGCGGAAGGAATTGGTCAGCGAGCTCCTTGATTTTCGAAAAATGCTCGAACCCCCGTTGGCAGCACGCGCCGCCACGCACGCTTCTCCGGAAGAAATTATCGAAATGGAAGGAATTCTGCGCCGGCAAGAAGAAAAGCAGCGCGCGGGAGAAGCTGCCATTGCCGAAGATACGGAATTTCACTACAGCGTCGCTCTGGCCTCCGATAATAGTGTTGTGCTGAAAGTGCTCGACATTCTGATGGATTTGCTGCGCGATACGCGTGAGCGCTCTCTGCAAGTGGAAGGGCGCGGGCAAAAATCACTGGCAGGCCATCGCCGGATTCTAGCTGCGATCAAAAACCATGATGGCGAGGCTGCCAAGGCCGCGATGCGCCGACATATTGAAGATGTCGAAGAGATCCTGCTCGACGGGTCTGACCAAGGCTGAACCCAGATTTCCCGTTCGCGATCGAAGCCGCCCTGCAGTAAGCCCGCTCTAAACTTAAAGTCACAGGGCTCTCAGCCCAACGGTTAAGCGGGTAAGTGCTCGCCGCGCGTTTCCACGGCGAATGGAATGAGCAGCAGCCCAATGGCGAAGGCAATCGCCGTCATCGCCACAGGAGTTCCCAGCGATCCGAAATGCCGGACGCCGTTTCCCACCAGGAAAGTGACTCCTGCGCCGCCGAATCGCGCAAACGATGTGGCAAAAGCGAAAGCGCTGGCCCGGCACTCCGTTGGATATTGTTCCGGAAGCCAAAGCGTGTAGACGGCAAAGTTCGCGCCGCCAAATCCCAGAAAGAATAAACAGACAAAAAACCACGGCAGCGCCCCCGGTCCAAGATAGAAAACTTTGCCGAAGGTCAGCGCGATGAAAACCATCATCAACGTAAAGAAGACGGCGAGCGCTCCGCGGCGGCCGAAGCGTTCAGCGATTGACGGCATTGCCAGGCAGCCGAGGATAGTGGCGAAAGAAACGAGCATGACTCCCCATGAGGCGATCTGCGCGGCTTGCGGGCCGACGTGGCCTCCGGCTTCGGCGAGCGCGGTGATTGCTGCGGGAACATAAACCGTTCCCGCCCACAGGCCGCAGATGGAAGCCAGCATCAATAAGGCGTTGATAATCGTGCGGCGCCGCCACGTGGGCGAAAATAAAATCGCGAAGGGACGCCACACCGCCCACGAGCGCACAATATTCTCCTTCTTTTTCCAGGCTGTGGGCTCCACAACGCCGTGGCGAATCCAGGCCAGCAAGAGCGCCGGCGCTCCGCCCACGACAAACATCCACCGCCAGTGGTGGCTGCCGATGCCGTAATTCGCCAGCGCCGCGAGAAAAAACCCGACGTAGTAGCCGGTGTGCATGAAGCCTGCACCCATGCGGCGGCGACTCTCGGGCCACTCTTCCGCGACGAATGTTCCCCCCATGGCCCATTCTCCGCCGATGCCGATGCCGGCGAGCAGGCGCAGAATCGCAAGCTGCCAAACGTTGGTGACGAAGGCGCTCAAAAATGTGAACACTGAATACCAAACAATGGTCAGCATGAGCGTGCGCACGCGGCCAAACCTGTCGCCGATGGGGCCCCATAAGAAAGCGAGCCCCCATCCGACCAGAAACAGGGCGAACGACAAAGATCCGTAGTAGCCGATGTTGCCTTTGCTGGCAACGATACCGGAATGGGGCAGCAATTCTCGCAACGCCGGCACCAGCACGAGTGCGTAGACCACCGAGTCCATGCCGTCGAGCGTCCATCCGCCCCAGGAGGCCCAGAAGCCGCGAATCTGATTGCGGGTAAGAGAACCAGAGACGCCCGAAGAAGGCACAGGTGCGGCAGAGTTAACCTGGTTCGCAGCGGAGTGCGCCATGATAGTGCGGAACTATATCAAAAGGTCAGCTTGTGGCGTAAACAAAATTAGGAGTTATCGCCAGCAAAAGGCGATCAAACTCTGAACTACTTGGTCCAGAGAGTATGAGCCCGCGTCCAAGTTTTAAGGGTACCCTGCTGACTAACGCTTTGCCGCCAGCAAGCGCCCCTCCAGCGCCTTCACCTCAGCATTCAATCCCTCAGGAAGGTGACGCCCGAAGAGCGCGAGGTGCTCTTTGATCAAAGGCACTTCGGCCAGCCATCCTTCAATGTCGACGCTAAGAAGTTCCTCTACGTCGGCGGGAGACATGTTCAAGCCGCTGGTATCAAGATCAGCGACTTCGGGCATTCTTCCGATGGGAGTTTCCTTCGCATGCACTTTACCGTCGCAGCGCTCGAAGATCCATTTCAATACGCGGCTGTTTTCGCCATAACCCGGCCATAGGAACTTGCCTTTCTCCTGGCGAAACCAGTTGACGTAAAACAATTTCGGCAATTTCGACGCTTCGGCGAGTGTCCCCATCTTGAGCCAATGCCCAAAATAATCGCCCATATTGTAGCCACAGAACGGAAGCATCGCCATCGGATCGCGGCGCAACTGTCCAACTTTTCCAGTAATGGCGGCGGTGGTCTCGCTGCTTACCGTTGCGCCCAGAAAAGTACCATGCTGCCAGTTAAATGCCTCGGTGACCAAGGGAACAATTCCCGCGCGCCGCCCACCGAAAAGAATCGCGTCGATCGGCACACCGTTCGGATCTTCCCACTCCGGGGCAAGCACGGGACACTGCGTCGCGGCCACTGTAAACCGCGCATTGGGATGCGCCGCCTTGCGCCCGGATTCCGGAGTCCACGGCCGGCGCAGCCAGTCGATCAACTTCGACGGTTTCTTGTCGGTCATGCTCTCCCACCACACGTCACCATCGAGAGTCATCGCGCAGTTGGTGAATATCGAATTCCTGGTCAGACTGAGCATGGCGTTGGCGTTCGATTTCATGCTCGTGCCGGGCGCGACTCCGAAGAATCCAAACTCGGGATTGATGGCGTATAGGCGGCCGTCGGCACCAATCTTCATCCACGCGATGTCGTCGCCAATGGTTTCCACTTTCCAGCCGGGGAGTGTCGGAATTAGCATCGACAAATTGGTCTTGCCGCACGCCGACGGGAATGCCCCGGTCATATACTTGACCTGGCCCGAAGGGCTGATCAGTTTCAGAATCAGCATATGCTCGGCCATCCAGCCTTCATCGCGCGCCTGAACCGAAGCGATTCGCAACGCGTGACACTTCTTTCCCAGAAGCGCATTGCCGCCGTAACCGGAACCGAACGACCATATTTCCCGCGTCTCGGGAAAATGGCAGATGTATTTGTGCTGCGCGTTGCAGGGCCATGTGCTGTTGGGCTGATCAGGTCCGAGCGGCGCGCCAACGGAATGCACGCCGCGCACGAACTCACCATCGGCGCCCAGAACCTCCAGGACGTGGCTTCCCACTCGCGACATGACGTGCATGCTCACCACGACGTAGGGAGAGTCGGTGATCTCTACCCCGATTTTCGAAATCGGCGAACCGATTGGCCCCATGCTGTAAGGAACCACGTACATGGTGCGGCCCACCATGGACCCGGCAAATAATCCTGCCAGCTTCCGCTTCATCTTCGCCGGATCTTCCCAATTGTTGGTGGGCCCGGCATCTTCTTTGGTTTCTGAACAAATGAAAGTTTGATCCTCAACTCGCGCCACATCTGCCGGGTCGGATCGCACAAGGTAGCTGTCCGGGCGTTTCGCCTGGTCCAAAGGGATCGCGGTGCCAGTCAGAACCAACAGCCGCAGCATCGATTGATATTCTTCGGACGAGCCGTCGCACCAGTGAATACGATCGGGTTTGCACATCTGGGCAACTTCTTCGACCCAGCGACTGAGCCGGGCATGTTGCGGATTACTCGCAGCTGTCTCAACCTCTATGGTAGTAGTAGCCATGATGACGAATATTTCTCCGGTGAGCGAATCGCAGGTCGCGGCGGCGCTGAATACAGCAGCCGAACCAGGCAGCAGTGTTTAGTCGCGCAGTAAAAATCCGGCGCCTTCAGTCAACCTGCCGCCTAAGCGCCGAACCGCACCACTCCGCAAGGCTCGCCTTTTATTCTCTCTCACTTGTGCACATTATTCCAGCGAATGATGCCGGGGTCGTTCTTGAATTATGTTTATGAGTCACGACTGTCGTTGCATTTTCGCCTCAATCCCGCCCACTTGCTAGCGCCCTCGACCTGAAAAAAGGATGAGATTGCCGTCGGGATCACGAACGATGAATGTACGAGCGCCCCATGATTCTGTCTTGAGTGTCTGATGAAATAACACACCTGCGGTTTGAAACTCCAGGAAGAGTGGCTCTGCATCATCGACTGTGATGGATGCGGAGAGCAGGTGTTCTTTGTCAAGAAGTTCCGGGTTGATGGCGGGTTCGTCCAGATGTCGGATATTCAACCTGGCTCCATCCCGAAACACTTGGCCGTAGAATGGCGGCTCGCCATAGATGAAGGCAACTGTGAACCCTAGCTTTTTCGTATAGAACTCACACGAGGCTGCGACGTCGCTGACAAAGAGCTGAGGTTCGGCGGCAAGAAGTGTCGGTTTGGAGAGAGTTTCAGCGGGTACATCGTTCATAGTACGGACCGTGTTCCTCGGTCTGCCGAAGAACAAGACGTAGCCGTCAGGGTCGCAAATCTCGAAGCCGCGAAGACCATCGTGGGTATCCTTAAGCGGCACGCTGAATGCTGCACCACCATCGGCGAATTCGACGGCGAGCGCATCCGGGTCTGCTGCGTAGACGAAGGCGTCCCACCTCATGGAGGGATTACGCTTGGGGTTCGGCAGCGGCGCCGTGTCTTTATCGGATTTGACGAAGATCTGCGCTCCGTCGCGGCCGACGATGGCGAAAAAAGGGTTTTGATCCGGCTGCTGGAATCTCGTCTCAAAGCCAAGTTTGTCGCGGTAAAATGCGATGGCTTGATCGACGTTGCTGACGATGAAGAACGGTGAAATCGCCTGCGTCGTTGGTCGTGTCATATCGTGGAGCCTCTCTCAATGGCATCTTACCGTCCAGCATACCTGTAACCGTCGAGAACAGGCTCCTGTTTGCCGACTAACCGGGAGTTGGCAAAAGACGAGTCACCTTTCTTCAGAGCAACAATTGAATCTTGTCAAACTGCTGAGCCCAACCAATCTTCGACAGGGCGTACACGATGAGCGGAATGCCTACTTCTGCAACAGTGACTCTGGTCTTCCCCTTAGATTCACTGAATTCAACGATAATCGTGATCTCGTTAGGCCACTGCCCTGGAACCGATACCTGCGAGCCGGGAATTGTTTCCCCGTTCTCGTTAGAGAAAGACATCGTTGACACGATTTTCTTGTTTGCGACGACTTCCTTGTAGGTTCCGGTGCTCCAAAACATCTTTCCTTGCGCAGATTTCATCGCCCAAAGATAGCTGCCACTCTCTCGCACGTCGTTCCGGACGACGAGTGCGGTGTAGCCCTTGGGCCCCCACCACTTCTTAACAGAGTCCGTATCGTTCCAAACTCTCCATACGTCCGCTACAGGGGCGTTGAAGGTACGCTCCGCGCGGACGGTCGTGTGGAAGTTCCATGCACCGAGGACCAACAGAGCCAACATCAATGTGATACTGCCCAATATTTTGTAAATCAAGCTGAACCTCCCGGTATTCGACATTCCCGCCTTAGCTGGTAAGGACTAAAGCATTCCTTCCAGCCGAACGTAGCTCGCTTCCATTCCATGTTCCATACCTGTTGCAAGCATCGCCGCGCGCGTCTTACCATCGGGCAGCGTCATTCGCATGGTCATCAGCGTTCCAGCGCCGTCGGCTTCAAATCGCGTTTCAATATGGTTGTCTGGCGTGGGATCCGGCAGGTGCATGCGCTCGACATGTACGATCCTGTTATAAGGTTCCAACTCCAGGTATTCGCCAGTGATGTGAAATCCACCGCCTTTGCCATTCGTCCATTCGTATCGGAACTTGCCGCCCGGCTTCGTCTCGGTGATGCAGACCGGCATCGTCCAACCTTCCGGACCAAGCAACCATTTCTGGATTAATTTCGGATCGGTATGGGCGCGGTACACGGCTTCTGGAGGCGCCGCGAAGCGCCTGGTCACAAGTACGTGAGTATCTCCTTCAGTCTTCAGCGTCATCTTGCTCATCGTTTTTTCCCTCTCTTTTGTTTTTCCATCCCCGCCAGAACAAGGTCTAGCCGGTCGTAGTTTGCCTCCAGGGCTTTTCGCAGCATGGCCAGCCATTGGTCCATCGCTTCAATACCCGCTTTCGCGAGCCGACGAGGGCGCTTGGTACCCTCGACTCGGCGAACGATTAGTCCCGCATCTTCGAGCACCTTCAGGTGCTGGGAGATTGCGGGTTGCGTCATCTCGAACGGCTCTGCCAATTCATTGACGGTGGCCTCCCCCGTGGCAAGGCGCGCAAGAATCGCACGACGCGTCGGGTCGGCCAAAGCAGAGAAAGCAGCATCGAGACTGTGCATAACTTATAACTTATATAAGTAACTGGTTATCGTCAAGCAAAATTTTGCCCCATCCACGGAAATCACGGAAAGGTGCGCTAACTTCCAGGGTTGAAACGACTAGTCCGACAGCCGATTTCGTTGTTCGCCATCGGAAATGTGATCTGATTGGTGGAGCTAGTCGGGCTCGAACCGACGGCCTCGTCGTTGCGAACGACGCGCTCTCCCAGCTGAGCTATAGCCCCACGCGGGATGGATTGCTGCTGTGCCATTTCATTTTACCAGCCTTCTTTCATTCCAACCAACATGCCGGGACCAAGCGCGCTATTTGCAGCGGTCACTTGCAGCGATCACTAAAGTTGAAGCATCCAGTCGAAAGAGTCTTGACGAATACCTGGGCAGCGCGTCTAACCTGTTAGTGAGGTCAAAGTTCACTCCGCATGTTTGCGCAGCTAAATCTCCGAACCGCAAGCAGACAGCGCAAGGTGTTGGCGGCATCGCTCGCGCTGCATAGTCTGCTGTTCGCGTGGCTGCTACATGCTCCGGAGCCTCAACTGATCAACCCAACTTCTGTTGCGCTCGGACGCAACGGCAGAGTGCTCGCCCGAGTCTATTGGCCAACTCAGTCCCCTGACGACAGTACGACCAGTTCCTCCGACCGCGCGACCGAGATCTATCGTCATCAGCGGCTCGGTCACGACAAGCTGCTTTGGAAACGGACTCCAAAGCCGGCGAAACTCTCCCCGCCGAATGCCGTCCTGCCTCCATCCGGAGTTGAGGACACCGCGAAGACTGCAACTCTTTCACACCTCGGTCACGGAGCCACTGCGGGGCATCCCTACGGCACCTTGCCCGGAGGCCCGGTTTACGGGGATGAAATTCGCCCTGCCCTCCCCGTCAACACTGCCGATCCGGTCGCTTACCCGTGGGAACTGCCGGAATCCGAAGGAAGAGTTGTGGTCGAGATTACTATCGATGAGCGCGGAGAAATCGTGCGTAAGACCGTTCTCGAAAGTATGGGCCCCAAACTTGATCAGAAAGTTCTGGCGGCGCTCGAAAACTGGCGCTTCCAGCCTGCCATGCATAACGGAGTCGCCATTGCCTCCAAGCAGGATGCCATCTTCCACTTTCACGCCCGCGGCTAGCCCCCGCGGTTACCCCGATGATCGCGGCGCATTTGTCCGTCGGCCCAGCCGCTATAATCAAAATGTGAATGCCGACCCAATTCAGCCCGTTGCTTCCGCGGATTTTCCCACCCACTGGGGCAAGTTCCGCATCTACGGCTTCCGCGCCCAGTCTGACGCCGACGGAAGTCAGGAAATCGAAGAAGCCGTCGCCCTCGTGATGGGTGATGTTCGCTCCAGTCCTCCGCTGGTGCGCATACATTCCCAATGCCTAACTGGCGATGTTTTTCACTCGTTGCGTTGTGATTGCCGCCAGCAGCTCGAGCTGGCGCTGGGTATGATCCGCGATGAAGGTGCGGGGATTTTGATTTATGAACAGCAGGAAGGCCGTGGTATCGGTCTGATGGCGAAGCTGCAAGCTTATGAGTTGCAGGATTCCGGCCTTGACACCGTCGAAGCCAATGAGCGCCTCGGCTTCAAGGCCGACCAGCGCGACTTCGCCCTCCCCGGCCAGATGCTGAAGGCACTGGGCGTAATCCAGGTGCGACTGCTTTCGAATAATCCCGATAAGGTTGAGGCCTTGCAGCGCGCCGGCATCGAAGTCGTGGAGCGGGTGCCGTGCGAAGTCACGCCCAGTCCTCATGCCGAAGAGTACCTCAAGACCAAGAAAGAAAAGCTCGGCCACATCTTCAGCACATGATTACTCTTGTTCAGTCTTACTCAGTGCTTGAGGATCTTTTCTAACTCCGCCCGATTCTTCGCGGGCAACTCGCGCAGCGCAATGCGCGCCAAGGCAAGGTACACTTCCCGGGCTTCCGGAACAGTTCGTAATACCTTCAGGTGCTTCCTAACGGTTCCAACATCTCCGCGTGCGATGGGACCGCTAAACGAACGAGGCGCTCCGAGACGCGCGTAATTTGCCAAAGTTTTCTTGAGAATGGGGAGCATCCTTTGCCGGGCTGCATTCCGGCCGACTCCGGCAGCGGCAGCCACCGTCTCACTGGCGGCCAGCAACGCGCTAAGTAGCGGTGAGACGAACATTCCCCATGCGTGATAAGCGTCCTTCCGCTCTTTGCGAATTGGGAATGACTGGCCGCGCAAATCCTCAACGATAATTCGTGCGGCGCGTACCGCTTTCCGGTCTCCCTCGATGGCGAACGGCACTTCCGCCAGCGTTGGACGCGAACCTTGCACGAATGTCATCAGAGGATGTACGGAGGCGACAGCGGCTCCTCGCTCCTGTAGCACGCGGAGTTCGTCACTAGTCAAGGCACCGCTCGAGTGCAGCGCGATTTTTCCTTTCCAATCAGCCGCTCTCAATAGGGAATGTGCAGCGCTGGAAATTGCTGCGTCTGGAACGGAAAACCAAACGAGCCCGGCTCGAATTTGCGCGTGTGTCGCCGAAACTGCCGATGCCCCAACCTCTCGCGCCAGCCGTCGAGCACGTTGCACAGACGCTGCCCCGGGGCGCGAAATAATTAGTTCGATCCGATATCCAGCCTTCCGCAAAGAAATCCCCAGCGCGCCGGCCAGATTCCCTGCGCCCACGATTGCGACCCGCGGCTTCTTGGAAATCCTTACAGCCATGCCCGGCAGGATAGCAGAATCGCATTCGCCGCTTCGCCGTCTGCAACCTCAGTTCCCTTCCGGCCGCCGGATCACGGCCTCCGTGCTTTATATTGTTCTGATGCCACGAAAGCCTAAGTCCAAACCGGTTGAATCCACAAAACGCTCACGCCCGAAAGCCCGATTAATTTCTTCGCGCACGGTTTATCGCGGACCGGCCTTTTGGGTCACCACCGATGAGGTCCAGGAACCCGGAGGCATTCGGGTGCGGCGCGATATTGTTCACCATACCGGCTCAGTCGTGGTTCTCGCGGTCGATGAATCCCAATCGACGCCGCGCATATTGCTGGAGCGCCAATACCGCCACGCCGCGAATGATTATCTCTGGGAGCTCCCTGCCGGACGCATCGATCCCGGCGAAAAGCCTCTTCCAGCGGCCAAGCGCGAGCTGCTGGAGGAAACCGGATACACCGCCGCCCACTGGCGCCGCATCTTTAATTTCTATGCCAGCCCCGGCTTCGTTGCCGAGACCATGTCCGTATACCTGGCCACCGGCCTTCGCGCTGGCGTGGCGCAGCCCGAGGACGATGAGATGATCCAGCTACGGGTCGTCCCTCTCTCCGTTGCCCTTCGCATGGTGTTGAGGGGTGCCATTCGCGACGCAAAAACCATCTCTTCGGTACTGTGGCTCGATCACGCTATGCACGGAAAGGGCAAGCAGACCTCCCGCCCTCGTAAAGAAGTCTAAGGATTTTCTTCCAACCATTTAGCCTTGACTCTCCATCCTAATCGCTACAAAATGCGTGTTATGCAGGTACGTCTTTAAGCCCCCCAACTGAAGGCGTGCTGAAGGGAGGGGTTAAGCGTGGAACGGCTGAAAGGAACAGTGAAGTGGTTCAATAATGCAAAGGGCTACGGATTCATCGGTCGCGCGGATGGCCCAGACGTTTTTGTACACTACAGCGCGATCACATCGGAGGGCTATAAAAGCCTGCAAGAGGGTGATCCGGTGGAGTTTGAAATCACCGAAGGACAAAAAGGCCCACAGGCTGCGAACGTGGCCAAGAGCGCTTAAATAATGAAGAGCGCCTGAATTATGTCCACGTTTTGATTCTTCAGCAACGCACGGCGAGTGAGTTCCCGCCGTTTGCGGCGGTTTCTTCTCCCATGGCCTCGCCCCGCTAGCCCTCTGCTGCATTCTTGTTTAATCTTACTGAGTGGATAATAAGGCAATCGCGGGCATCCTTTACGAAACTGCAGACCTGCTGGAAATCGATGCGGCCGATTCCTTCCGCATCCGCTCCTACCGTAACGCCGCCCAGGCCATCGAAAATCTAAGCGAGCAGATCAAAGATCTGATCGGCGAACCCAAGAAAGTGCTCGCAATCCCCGGCATCGGTAAGGGCATGCTGGTCAACCTGCAGGAATTATTCAACACTGGAACTCTCACGATCCAAGCCGACTTGCTCAAGAAGTATCATCCCTCCATGCTGCAGTTGTTGAAGATCCAGGGCTTGGGACCGAAAACGATTGCGTTGATCTGGAGCGCCCATCAGGTTTGCGACGTGGATGGCGTGGAGAAACTGGCGCGCGAAGGCAAGATCCGCGAACTACCGCGCATGGGCGAGAAGCACGAACAAAAGCTGCTGAAGGCAATTGAAGATTATCGCCGGATCTCCGGACGATTTTTAATCGACGCCGCTGAACTGGAAGCGAAAAAGCTCACGGACTATCTTGCGAAGTTGCCGGGCCTTGATCGCATCACGCCCGCGGGTTCTTTGCGCCGGGGCCGCGAAACCGTTGGCGACCTCGACATTCTGGTGACCGGCCAAGCCTGCTGCGGTGAAGTTGAACGCCAGCAAGCCGTGCAGTACATTGCGAAATATCCGCCGCTGATGAGCATCATCGCCCAGGGCGATAACAAAATCAGCTTCCGATTGCGAAACGACCTGCAGGTGGATGTCCGGTTACTTCCTCCTGAATCGTTTGGCGCGGCCATGCAGTATTTCACCGGATCGAAATCGCATAATGTAGCTCTGCGCCAGCGCGCCCTCAAAATGGGCTACACCTTGAACGAATATAGCCTTGCCGACCTAAAAACCGCCGAGCCGGTCGCGGGCAGAACCGAAGAAGAAATTTACGCCAAGCTCAAACTTGATTATGTTGCTCCCGAGCTGCGCGAAAATCTGGGCGAGATTGATGCTGCCGACAAGCATACCCTCCCGAACCTGATCACTCTCGAAGACCTTCAAGGCGACGTGCACATGCACACCGTTGAAACCGACGGCCGCAATACGATTGAAGAAATGGCTGAGGCCGCCATGGCTCGCGGTTACAAATACATGGCCATCACCGACCACTCCAAAAATCTGGCTTTCGCCAACGGCCTTGATGACACGCGGGCCGTGGCGCATATCCAGCGCATTCGCGAAGCGAACAAAAAGATGGATGGCATCACCATCTTTGCCGGAATAGAAGTCGACATCCTCGCCGACGGCGACCTTGATCTTTCTGACGACGTACTCGCGCAAATGGATGTGGTCATTGCCAGCGTCCACTCCGTTTTCAATCAAGAGCCGTTAAAGATGACGGAGCGCCTGCTCAAAGCCGTTGCGAATCCGAATACCTCGATCATCGGTCATCCCACCGGCCGAATTCAGCTTCGCCGTGATGCCTACCAGTTCGACATGGACACAGTGCTCGCGGCCGCAGCAAAACATAAAGTCGCCATGGAACTGAATTCCTACCCCGATCGTCTGGACTTGAACGATATACACCTGCGGCAGGCCAAACTGCGCGGGGTGCGGATTGTCATCAATACCGATTCTCATCACACCTCGCACCTGGAGAAAATTCGTTACGGCATCTTGCAGGCCCGCCGTGCCTGGCTTACCAAAGATGACGTCCTGAATACTTTGCCCGCGGCGAGATTCGCAAAGGCGATGAAGCATGAGTGGAATTAACAGGGCAGCTTCAGAGTACAATCCAAAAGCGCGAGAGCCTTATGCCTGATCAAAATCCACCCCCTGTTCCCGATCCTGCAACTCCCCCGATGCCCGTGGCCGGAGCGCCCGCCGCGCAATCCGGACCAACAATTAATATTGCGGACGAATTCGGCACGGCTCAGCGAAATCTTCCCCCAGTCAAACTTCTTTTAATTGTCACCGCCGCAATACTTATCATTGTGGGTATCGCGTCGTTTTTCCAGCGCGCTAAACCACAGGGCGCAGGGTCGCTCGATACTATTAATGCCGTGGATCTTCCCGGACAAAACTCCGTTCTGGTCGCGCTCACTTTCACCCTGCATAACTCTGGACAGAAATCCCTCTGGGTGCACAACATTGAAGGAAAGCTGGTAACTTCCAGCGGAGAGTCAACTGGCGATGCCGTTTCCGCTGTGGATTTTGATCGTTACTATCAAGCTTTTCCCTCGTTAAAGGAAAACTCGCAGGGCGCACTTTCGCCCGAAGATAAACTGCAACCCGGACAGGAGATCAAGCGCACCGTGATGGTCAGTTTTCCAGTCCCGCTGGAGATCTTCAACCAGCGCCGTTCCGTGAGCGTGGTCGTAAAACCTTACGATCAGCCCGTAGCGGTGGTTTTGACCAAGTAGTGATTACCCGAAACATCCAACTAGACCTATGACAAAATCGCTACGTCGCAGTTTTTTGTCCCTCGCAACATTTTTCCTGCTCTCAATTGCTTGCCTTGGAGCACCCGTAAAACATCACACGAAATATTTCGTATATGTCGGCACATACACCCAGGAAGGCAGCGAGAGCAAGGGCATCTACGCTTATCGCTTTGACTCCGCGACCGCTCGTCTCGTCCCCATTGGCTTGGCAGCGGAAAGCACCAATCCATCTTTTCTGGTGGTACATCCCAACCACCGCTTCTTATACGCGGTGAATGAAGTCAGCAATTATCAAGGCGAGAAAAGTGGAGCGGTGAGCGCCTTCGCCATCGATCGCGCGACTGGCAAATTAACGCTGTTGAATCAAGTCGCAAGCAGAGGCGGCGATCCCTGTTACATCAGCTTCGACAAGACTGGAAAGTACGTTCTTGTCGCCAACTATGCCGGAGGCAGCGTCGCAATTTTCCCGGTCATGGATGACGGCCGTCTTGGAGAAGCGTCCGCGTTCATTCAGCACAGCGGTCATGGCACGAATCCGCAGCGCCAGGAAGCGCCACATGCGCACTCGGTTGATCTATCGCCTGACAATCGCTTCGCTTTGGTGGACGATCTTGGCCTCGATGAAACGCTGATCTATCGTTTCGACAGTACAAAGGGGTCGCTGGCTGCCGGTCCGCAATCGAACCCCGCGCCTGCTAAGGCCGAACCCGGAGCCGGTCCCCGGCACCTCGCGTTCCACCCCAACGGCAACTTTGCTTACGTCATTAACGAAATGGCCTCCGCCGTTTCCGCTTTTCGTTACGACGCTACGACGGGAGAATTAAAAAAGCTGCAGACAATCTCCGCTCTCCCCAAAACTTTTTCAGGACATAGCGAAGCCGCCGAAATTCAGGTTCATCCTTCCGGCAAGTTCCTCTACGCTTCGAATCGCGGGCAAGATAGTATCGTAGTCTTCGCCATCGATAAAAATATGGGAACCCTTACGCCCATTGAATACGTTTCCACAAAAGGTGCAAATCCCCGCCATTTCGAGATTGATCCAACCGGATCCCTGCTGTTTGCCGCCAACGAAAAATCAGACAACATCGTCGTCTTTCACGTCAACTCGCAGACCGGTCGTCTGACCCCCACAGGCAAAGTATTGGAAGTGGCCCAACCCGTCTGTATCAAATTCGTGCCTGTCGACTAGGGGGGCGGGACGGGCAAGCCCCAAGACATGGGATTCGAATCTTTACTGTTTTTTCTGTATAAATCTTCGCCGCACCAGATGAGTGTTCGCGTCAGGCTTGATCTCGTCATACTTCATGCAACTGATCGAGCCATCCACTTCCAGCACAGCCAACGCCACATCATGCACGCTGGTGATCCCATGCTCCCGCAAAGCGCGGTGCAGTTCGTCCATGCTGACGTGCTCTTTTGCCATGTGTGTTTCGATTGCTTTTCCGTCGTGGATCAAAAGGCTCGGTTCGCCTTGAACCACCCGCCGGAAGGCGCGATTCGCGCCAGAAAGATTTCCCACCACATAGTTCAGCAACAACAGAGTGGAAGCCGCGACAATGCCGCCGATCAGTGACGTATCCGGCCCGGTCATCGCATTCTGCACCGAATTGGAAAGAAGAAGCAGTAGCGTTAGATCAAACGGCGTCATCTGTCCCACTTCACGCTTGCCACTTAGGCGAACACCGATCAGCACGACAAGGTAGATCACGCCCGTACGCAAAGCGATCTGCAGCGCGACCTGTCCGCCCGCAGGAAAGAGGACCCCGTTCAATTGGCTGTCACCGGGACGGGCGCATTCTTCGGCGTGCTCAAATATCCATTCGCCTTCTTCTTATCGACCGACCAGACCACCAACTCAAACAACAGGTGTTCCCGTCCCGAATAAAATTGGATTGGCTCCGCCACCGTCCGGTCCTTTTTCTCAATCGTCTTATCGTCGGCGGTTACATTCAGAGTGTATTTGCCGTGCTTGGGATCGGCCTTTCTTAGTTGCAGGCTCACTGTCGCCACCGGCTGCGGCTTCGCGCCTTTCAGCAGCGTGAATTCGTAATAGTTACGGTCGCCCCTGTGCTTCAGCAACTCCAGATCGTCGCGCGTATGTGCGATCAAGCCACTTTGCATTCCCAGATCGCCCACCGCACTTTGCAATTTCTGCTTGGTCGTTTCAAGATCAGCCCTGGTAGCAGCGACGTCGCTCTTCACTCCGCCCACGTCGGTCCTCACACCGGCTACTTCTCCGCTCACCTGCCCCATCTGCTCTTTCTGTTCTCTCTCCAGGCGGGACTCGGCAGCCTTCTGCTGCGCTTGCAGCTGGGCGGCACGCTGCGCCAACTCTTTCTTGGTCATCCCAAGTTTTTGGCCCAGAGTCTCTTCCTGCGCTTCGTCCGACTGCATACGCTTTTGCAATTCCGCGACCTGTGACTGGCTGGCCCCCAAATCCTTCGTGAGCTTGTCAACACGATGTTGGGTGGCCACATATGCGTAGACTGCCGCCGCCACAAAGATCAGCGCCAGAAAAAGCAGTATCCATTTCCCTGCTGTCGACTGATTTTCAACCGGTATCTGTTCCACTTCCGACATGATTCCTCCGGACAGTCGCTTTCTTGCGCTGTCAGTTTTGCCTCTGTACTTTGTGATACGTAGATATTATCAATTAGCTCCCAGGATGCCCAGTTACATTCTTCTTTACAATGCTGGCATGAGAACCTGGGATGTAATCGTGATCGGCGGCGGCATCGTGGGGCTGTCGTTGTCGATTGAACTCCGGAAAAAAGGCGCAAGCGTTCTGGTGGTTGAACGCGGCGAGCCCGGTCACGAGGCCTCGCGCGCTGCGGGCGGCATGCTGGTAGATTCTGGCCGCGAGACCCCCCTCCCCTTACAGCCCCTGGCGATGGCCAGTGCACGCATGTATCCGGAGTTCGCCCGCGAATTGCACGTCGAATCCGGAATGAGTGTCGATCTCCGCGATGATGGGACCATTCTCTTTCTATCTTCCTCCGATGAAGACGATGACAACTCAGAACTCGGTTCTAGATTGGCTCCTGCGCAATTAGCGCAGCTGGAGCCGTCTTTGATGCCGGGAGACCGTCCAGCATTTTATTTGCAGGAACGCAGTGTCGACCCGCGGGCGCTTACCGCCGCAGCATGGAAAACCGCAAAGAACCGCGGCGTGGACTTTTCTTCCGGTGATGAAGTCATCGCAGTAAATCTTTCGGACGACCGCGTCACCGGCGTGACCACAACCAAAACTGCATTCCTCGCGCCGAAAGTCGTGAACTGCGCAGGCGCGTGGGCTGGCCAGATCGGTCCGCATACTTTTCCAACGCGTCCGGTGAAAGGACAAATGCTATGCATCGCAATGCACCCGCGCGACCTGATTAAGCATGTCGTCCGCTCACCAGACGTTTACCTCATTCCCCGCAGCGATGGACGCCTTCTCATTGGCGCAACCGTCGAAGAAGCCGGATTCGACAAGCGGACCGACGTTGTAACCATCAAACGCCTGCACCATGCCGCTCTCGCGCTGGTCCCTAACCTCGCCGATGCCAGGATTCTTGAAGACTGGGCGGGTCTGCGTCCCGGCACTCCGGACGGGTTGCCCATTCTCGGCGCAACCGCCACGCCCGGCTACTACGTCGCAACGGGCCATTTTCGCGATGGCATTCTGCTCGCTCCCATCACCGCACAAGTAATGGCGCAGGTAATCGAAGGAAGAAATCCGGACTATGACCTTGCAGCCTTCTCACCCTCGCGGTTTTCTCAAACACCAATTTCAACGTAATCGACCATACGCTAGGTGCCTGCCTCCATCGGCTATACTGGAACGTTTCCGCGACGCCGAATAATAAAGCGAACGTGCAGGGTAGCAATTGCGAAAGGATTTCCTATGGCTTCTCCCGCAGTCGATTTTGCCCGCAATAATCAGCAACGCTTTCTCAACGAACTCAAAGATCTCCTTCGCATTCCCAGCGTCAGCACGCTCGACGAGCACAAACCCGACGTGCAAAGAGCCGCCGACTTCGTCGCCAACGACTTGCGCCGCATCGGAATGGAAAATGTTGAAGTCATTTCTACCAAAGGCCATCCTCTTCTGTATGCCGACTGGCTGCACGCGCCGGGCAAACCCACAGTTCTTTGTTACGCGCACTACGACGTGCAGCCTCCCGATCCCCTCGACGAATGGAAGACTCCGCCCTTTGAGCCGACCGAGCGCAACAACAACGTTTACGCGCGCGGAGCGGTCGACGACAAAGGCCAGCTCTGGATGGAAGTGAAGGCCCTTGAATCGCTGATGAAGTCCGGCAACGGCAAGCTTCCCATCAACGTGAAAGTGATTTTTGAGGGAGAAGAAGAAGTTGGCGGCGAATCCATCACGGAATACGTGCGCAAACAGAAAGCCAAGCTGAAGGCCGATTTTGCCTTGGTCTGCGACACCGAACTTTTCGCTCCCAACCTTCCCACGCTGTGCGTCGGGCTGCGCGGCCTGGTCTACACCGAAATCGAGGCCGTCGGCGCCATGGTCGATCTGCACTCTGGCGTTTATGGCGGAGCTGCGCCGAATCCCTTCTTCGCCCTCATCGAGATCATCAGCAAGCTGAAAGACTCGAAAGGCAAAGTCCTGATTCCCGGCTTCTACAAAGGCGTGAAGGCTCCCAGCAAAGACGAATTGAAAGCCTGGAAGCGTCTGCCCTTCAACGAAGAGCACTACCGCAAAACGGAAGTCGGCTCGAAAGTTCTCACCGGCGAACCCGGCTATTCCGTTCTTTATCGCACCTGGGCGCGACCGACGCTCGAAGTTCACGGCATGCCCGGTGGATTCATCGCCGCCGGCGCGAAGACCGTGATCCCTGCGAAGGCAGCGGCCAAAGTTTCCATGCGCCTCGTGCCCAACCAGGATCCCGACGACATTCTGAAGCGCTATACGAACTTCGTTAAAAAGCTCACTCCCAAAGGCATCGAGACGAAAGTTAAAGTACATAGCAAAGGTCCCGCCTGCGTCGTCGGAACCGACAATCCTTATATCAAGGCGGCCACCGAAGCGCTGCACGACACCTTTAAGAAAGAAACCGTCTTCATTCGCAGCGGCGGGTCGATCCCTATCGTTAATGATTTCTACCAGGGGTTGAAAATCCCCAGCGTGATGATGGGCTTCGGTCTTCCCGACGACAACCTCCACGCTCCGAACGAGAAGTTTCACATTCCAAACTTCCACCGTGGGATTGAAACGATTTGCCTGTTCTTCGAGAAGCTCGGAGGAAAATAGCTTAGAGAGTCGGACTATTTTTGCTTTTGTCCCTCCTCAAGGTCCTTCTGATACGCAGCGGATAGCGTTCCCTTGGCCTTTGCAATGGGCAACAGCGTGGGATAGAACTGCACGAACGTTGTGTCGACCGCGGCATGATCAACGTGGCAGCTATAACAGTTGGCGGTTGTTGCAATCATCTTCGCGGGCTTCTTTTCATCATCAAAGCCGAAGAACGCCCACTTTCCGGGAAACCGCGCTTCATCCTTTACGTGCACCTCTACCCCCATGGTCTCTGTTCCTTGATAGTTGCCGCTCTTGTTGATCGACCCTTTTCCCTCCGCGCCCCGCCCTTCGAGCACGAGCACCGTTTTGTCGGGCCAGGTGCCTGTTTCCACGAAAGCCTTGTACGCTTCGGGATTCACAAACACGTTGTCGAACATGTGATGGCCCATTTGCATCGCCGGGCTGTAACTCATGTCGAACCCCGTGGTCAGGTAAACCCACTCGCGGTAGTGTTCGGGAAACTTGAGTTGAGCGTCGCTGTTATATTCCACGTTCGAACTCGATGGAGTCCTCGATGGGCCAAAAGCGGCCGCGAACAACAGCACGGCAGCAACGAGCAATAGGAGTTTCGTTTTGCTGATCATGCCGGCAGTATCTCTCAACCGCTGTTAGCCGGCCAGACGTCCCGCTGCACGGTGCCGGCGATTCGCTGCATTGTTAGCCCACCTGGCCATGCTCTAGAGTACGATTCTCGATATGCCGACCGCGCTCACACGCACCGAGCCGCCACGATGGTTTTGGATCGCAGCCATTTGGTCGGGCGTTGGGCTCTTCGATGCGACGCAGACAGTCTTCGTCATGCGGGCCGAAGGCATGCACCACGCCTGGGGCCACTTGTTCGTCACTCTTCTGCTTTCCTGGCTGCCGTGGGCACTGGCCACGCCCTGGGTACTGCGCCTCAGCCGCCAGTATCCTCCAGACCAATGGAGACGCTTCGCCACATGGGGCGTGCACATCTCCGCCTGCGCCGCGATCGGTCTGGTGTACGCCGCCTGGATCGCTGGCTGGGAGAAACTACTCAACCCGTGGGCCAAGCCTCCTGGTCCAGATCCGTTCATTGATCTCTGGTTGCACAAGTTTGATAACGGACTTCTCTCTTATCTAATTCTTTACGGCGTCCTTCTGCTGATTGCTTATATGTTGGACTCCAGGGAGCGGCTGGCCATGCAACGAACCGAGGCCGCGAAGCTCAGCGAGCAACTCTCGAAGGCGCAGCTCAATGCCCTCCGCCGGCAAATCGAGCCCCATTTTCTTTTTAACACTCTCAACGCTATTGCCGGACTGGTGCGCGAGAAAAGAAATGATGCGGCGGTCAGCATGATCGCCGGCCTCAGCGACTTTCTGCGCCGCGTCGTTCAAGATTCTGATCGGCAGCAGGTTCGACTGATCGAGGAATTGGAGTTCGCGCAAAAATATCTAGACATCCAGAAGGTAAGATTTGCCGAGCACCTTCAGGTAAGCGTGGATGTCCCCGCCGAACTCTTTTCAGCTGAGGTTCCCAGCTTGATTCTGCAGCCCATGGTGGAAAACGCGGTGAAGCATGGCATTGCCCAACGCGTCCAAGGAGGCGTCATTCGCATCGCCGCGTCGCGCTGCAACGGCACCATCACACTCAGCGTTTATAACGAAGGTCCAAGTCTGCCGGCGGACTGGGAGAAGACTTCTTCCGGCGTAGGGATCTCCAACGTACGCACGCGCCTGCGCGGCCTTTACGGCGACAAGTTCGAGATGAGGCTGCAAAATGAACGCACGGGTGGCGTAACAGCCTCGGTTTCGATACCCTTCATTGCCGCGGTTCCCAAGGAGTAGCATCGTTGCGTCCGCAAGATCTTTCTGCCAAGATTCGCACCCTCATCGTGGACGACGAACCCCTCGCCCGCAGCAACATTTCGGTTCTATTGCGGCTTGATCCCGAGATCGAAATCGTGGGCGAATGTGGCTCGGGGGCCGAGGCGCTGGTAAAGATACGCGCCTTGGCACCAGACCTGCTTTTCCTCGACGTGCAAATGCCGGAATGCGACGGCTTCGATGTGCTCGAAATGCTGGGCAAGCAACTACCTCCCGCTGTCGTCTTCGTCACTGCCTACGATCAATATGCGCTTCGCGCCTTCGAAGCCGGAGCGCTCGATTATCTTCTGAAGCCCTTCGACAACGCTCGATTTGATCGTGCTCTCGACCGCGCCAAGCAATCCGTCGCGCACGGCAAACACTCGCCCAGAAAGCTGGAGCGCATTGCCATCAAGAGCATCGGACAAATCTCATTCGTGAAAATATCCGAGATTGACTGGATCGAGGCGGCCGACTATTACGCCTGCCTGCATGTAGGACCGCGAACCCACCTGTTGCGCCGCAGCATGGCAGACTTGGAACAGGAATTAGATCCCACAGTGTTTTGCCGCATCCACCGTTCGACAATCGTGAACCTTGCGCGAGTGCAAAGGATGGAAATCGGCGTCGACGGCGAATACGATGTGTTGCTTGATCGCGGCACGACCCTACGAATGAGCCGCCGTTACAGTAAGGAATTGCAGTCCCGCCTTGGAGTTCGGGAGTGGCACTCATCCTGACACCTCGCCTTCATTTCGCAGCCCAACCACTGGGTTTCAGGATCGCAAGCGGAATGATTGGTTTAGGGTAATGCAGGTTCCGGCGTTACAATTATCGCGCTTCTCGCCGAAAAGTATGCAGGAACCTCCTTTTGCAGCGCCGCGCTCCGGCACTCTCGAGCTGACCGGGACTATCGCCGGACGTTTCGCGATTGTGAAGATGCTGGGCGCCGGCGGCATGGGTCAGGTCTATCAGGCGCAAGACACAAAATTGAAACGCGTGGTAGCCATCAAGCGGATGGCCCCGCGCCTGCAGCAGGATGAGGGCGATCGCCGGCGTTTTCTTCGCGAGGCGCAACAAGCCTCCGCACTGAATCATCCCAATATCGCGAGTATTTATGACGTGATCGAGGAACAGGGAGAAATCTTCCTCATCATGGAATATGTAGAAGGCACGCCGTTGCGCACTTCCCTTCAGGCCCACAAAGATTTCAGCGCAGATGAATTTTTCAAAGTAGCATCGCAGAGCTTGGAAGGGCTCAATGCCGCACACGAAAAGAGCATTTTGCACGGGGACATCAAGCCGGAGAACCTGATGCTCACCCGCGAGGGCAGAGTGAAGGTGCTGGATTTCGGAGTGGCGCGACGGTTTTCGTTGGGCGACGCCAACGAAGCGACCCTTACCGTTGCTACGCTCTCCACCAGCATCAGCGGCACTCCGGCTTACATGGCGCCCGAAGTTCTGATGCAAAAGCCTTACGATGGCCGCGCCGATCTTTTTTCCATGGGCTTGGTCTGTTATGAGATGCTGGGCGGCCGGCAGCCCTTTGAAACCGACAGCATGGCCGGCACGCTCGCCTCGGTGCTGCACACGGAGCCGCCACCGATCGAACAACTAAACCCAAAGGTTTCCCCGGCTCTCTCCGCCGTGTTGCAAACCATGATGGCGAAGGAACCGGCTGAACGCTATTCTTCAGCGAGAGATGTGCTGCTCGATTTGCGACGCATACAAGCGGGGGAGGCTCCCGTCTTCGCGCGCGCCCCAGTTGGTGCGCCCAAATCGAATCTTCGAATATCGAAGCTTGGATTCTCTGAGTTTAGATTCTCCCCGATAAAGTTAGCGGCCACAACAGTTGCAATCGCTTTGCTCGCCGGCGCTTTTTTCTTGCTTCGAACTTTCCTTCCGCATAGTTCCGGTCCAAGCACATTCGGCTCCGCCCAGAACGTTGGGGAACAATCCGCCACGTTGGTTGTCCTTCCTTTCGAAGGAGTATCGGATGACGCCCAACTGACCGCGTTCGGCAACGGTCTGGTCGATACGCTCACCGCGAAGCTTGCGCAGTTAACGGGGAATCATCCGCTGCAAGTTGTTTCCGCAGGTGAGCTTCGGCAGAGAAATGTTTCCAATCTTGCTCAGGCGCATCAGGAGTTCGGCGCCAACACCGGACTTCATCTAGGGCTGCAACGGTCCGGCGATCTGGTGCGAGTGACTTATTCTTTAACCGACGTCAGGAATGGCAAAGTTCTAAAAGCTGGATCGGCCGATGCTCCCGTTACTGACCCATTCGCCATTGAAGACGACGTCACAAAAGCCGTTGCTGCGGCGCTTGGCTTTTCTTTGAAGGCGGACGAAACTCGAGAACTCGCCTTCCACGGCACCAGCATGCCCGACGCCTACAATTACTACACGCAGGCGTGTGGCTATCTGGAAGACGCCAGCAAAGCCGCAAACATAGATAGCGCTATTATTCTGCTCGGCGAAGCCCTCAAGGTAGATCCAAATTACGGCAGAGCAGAAGCTGACTTAGGTAGTGCCTACTGGGCGAAGTACTCCGCGATTAAGGATAAGAACCTGATCGCAAAGTCGCAGCAAGCTTGTGCGAAAGCGATTGACTTGGGTAACTCAGGGGCCGCAGGTCATGTTTGCCTGGGAGTCATCAAGAGCGGCACCGGCAAGTACGAAGATGCTGTAGACCAGTTCCAGCGCGCTATCCAACTCGAACCATCGAACGAAGATGCCTTCATCGGCTTGGGCGGAGCTTATGAACGGCTGGGCAAAACGCAGGGTGCAGAAAATACTTACAAGAAGATTATCGCCTTGCGCCCCAACTACTGGCGGGGCTATAACCTGCTGGGCGCGTTTTATCTTAGGCAAGCGCAGTATGAGGATGCAGCTAAGATGTTTCAAAAAGTCATCGAGCGCACGCCAGAGAGTTTTCGCGGATACGCCAACATGGGCGCGGCGTATTTATATGAGGCAAAGTACGCGGAAGCGATCAAGCCGCTGGAACAATCGCTGGCGATCCATCCTACCGCCGACACCTACTCGAACATGGGCACAGCCTATTACTACCTGCATCGGTTTGGAGACGCGGCGCAAACATACGAGAAGGCTGTGCAGTTAAACGATAAGGACTACACTAACTGGGGGAATTTAGGAGAGGCTTATTATCTGGATGGCGAACGTCCGAAGGCTCGTGCCGCGTTCGAACGGGGAATTGCGATTGCCAGGAAAGAGTTAGCCGTCAATGCTCGCGATCCAGAGTTGCTGAAAACCCTAGCAAACTATTCTGTCATGACCGATGACCGCGATAATGCACTCAAATACTTGGCTCTGGCATTGGAACAGAGCAAGTCTGATAAAGGCGCGCTTTTTTCCGCCGCGCTGATCTATAACCACCTTGGCGATAAAGGCCTAGCGCTCGAATGGCTCGGCAAGGCCTTGCGTGCGGGATATTCTCCGGAAATGGCCCGGCAACAACCGGATTTGGACAACCTGCATGGTGATGCACGCTTTGAAGATTTATTGAAGTCCAGTAGTTCAGGGCCGAACCCATAGGAATAGTCAGCGGTCAAATTCTTGTGGAGGAGGAAAAATATGGACGTATGTGGCGGAGGTACGATCAGCACTACCACATCCTCGATTACGTTTGAAAACAATCATCCGGAGGCTTGCACGCTTTCCGGCTGCACCCTGCCAGGGTGGCCGACAACCGACCCGGTTGTCCCAGCCAGAGCAAACGGGACGGATGGCACGCTAGTCGTCGATCTTTCCCCCTTTATCCGTCGGAGACTACAGTTACAGTGCCAGTTGCTGCCGCAAGCGGACGGATCCGGTGATCAAAGTTCAGTAGAGCCGAACCCCGGGGAAGTAGCCAAGTCACGTGCACTCAGCAACGCGTTGCCTCTAGCTTGAACGGGGAACGATGCGGAGCCCAATCTCTGACAAGGAGAAAAAGTTATGGATGTCTGTGCCGGAGGTACGATCAGTACGACTACGAGCTCGATTACTTTTGTAAACCATCACTCGCAGCCTTGCGACCTTGGAAGCTGCAACCTACCGGGATGGCCGAAACCCAACCCTGTGGTCCCAGCCAAGGCAAATGGGGTGGCAGGCACCTTGACCATCCAGCTTTCCCCGCCCATTGCGAAAGGCGATTACCCATATAGTCCTGATTGCTGCGGTAAACAGACGGATCCAGTGATTAAGGTCCAATAGGGCGAACGCGCAGTTTTCATCTGACAAGCCTACGACCCGGGGAATTACGTGTGCGTTGTCCCCAGCCATCTCGATCAGTAGAACGAATATTGAGATAACCAACCCAAGCCAGGCCTGCGGCCAAGCAGGCTCTGGCTCCTTTGAGCGCTCGGCTCGATAACTGTCCCGCGCAACTCCTTAGGTTGTTTCTTCCTTCTGGCTGCGCTATCCTAGACATGCTCTCGCGATTCTCCCGCCCTCGTCCTTCCCTCATCCAAAAACCAGGCATGTGCTGCAATGTGTGTGCAACCCAACGCGCTCCACCGTAAGGCCATACAATATATAGTGTTATATTGCTTGACCCCGCCCCCACTTCGCCGTTACAGTTACTTAAATTTGTGCCCGTCCTCCCCAGCCCAGGCCGGAACCGATTACGAAATTGAACCGATCTGGCATCTATCTGAAGGCAGGGGTATCCGTCTGGTAAATAGCCCCGGTTGCCTCGAAATTGACCACTGGCCACTGCTCTTTCCAAGGAGTTCACGTTGCTTAAACTGAAGCGGCTACAGATTCTCGGCTTCAAATCGTTCTGCGATCGCACCGACCTCAAGTTTCACGGGGACGGCGTCGCTGCCATCATCGGCCCTAACGGCTGCGGAAAGTCGAACATCGCCGACGCAATCTCATGGGTGCTGGGCGAGCAGTCTGCCAAGACTCTGCGCGGATCGCGCATGGAAGATGTAATCTTCGCCGGCACGCGCGACCGCAAGCCGACTGGCATGGCCGAGGTTTCGCTGACCTTGATCGATCCCGAAGAGTATCCCGGCGCTGACGCAGAGGCGCCGACAGAAATCGATATTCAGGATGAACTGCCAAGCGCCGCCGAAGTCTTGAAACGCGCGGCCGATCCTCGTCTCGGCGAGCACTCGACTTTCGATCCAACGAATGGCGATCAACCCGATAAGAACTGGGACGAAACCGCTATCCGCGCCCGCGCCGCCGAAGAGACTGAGCGCGCCATCGAAGATGCGCAACCTGGCAAAACGGAAGAAATCGAAATTCCGCGCTCGAAAATCACCACCATCGCCGTCGCCTTCCCCGACGACGAACCTGTCTTCGCGTCACCGTCAGGGACACTCGCCACCGTCACTCCAATAACTTCCGTAGCCGTAACCGCTGCGCCGCAGGTCGTGCTGAAAATCCGCCGCCGCAAATTTAATCAGCAGCAATTCCATGCGGGCGAAATCGTAGTCACGCGGCGGCTGTTCCGTTCGGGCGATAGCGAATACCTGTTGAACGGAAAACTCTGCCGTTTGCGCGACATCCAGGAACTCTTCATGGGCACAGGTCTCGGACCTGAAACCTACGCTCTCATCGAACAAGGACGCATCGGCCAGATTCTCAGCAGCCGCCCGACCGATCGCCGCGCCATTCTCGAAGAAGCCGCCGGAATCACAAAGTTCAAAACCAAGAAGCGACTTGCCGAGGCTCGCCTCGAAGACGCCAAGCTAAACCTGGCTCGCATCAACGATATCTTTGACGAAGTCACGCGCCAGATGAATTCGTTGAAGCGGCAAGCGTCGAAAGCCGAGCGTTACGCCAAGTTGCGCGACGAGATGCGAGTTCAGTTGCGTATCGTCCTGGCCAGTAAGTTTGCGGAGATCGAGCACGAGAGCACCGAACTCGATGCCCAACTGAACGTCCTTTCCGAGGACATGCAGCATCGCACCGAGGCCGTTCAGCAACTCGAGGCCGAACACGGCGAAGGCACGGAGCGCGGCTACGCCATCGAAACCGAGTTGCGTGAAAATCGCGATCGCCTGAGCCAGCTGGCCATGGAGATCGATCGCGCGCATGCCCGCCGCCGTCACAATGACGAGCGCTGCGCCGAGCTGGTCGTGCGTTCCGCCGCAGCCGAAGCGGAGCTCGCCCAGGCCCGCCTTCGCCTGACTTCGCTTGAGGCCGAGCGCGATTCCAATCGTCAGGTGCTGGAATCTGCTGCCGCTGACTTAGCCGCAGCACAGCACGAGTTGGCTCTCTCGCAGCAGGAAGCCGCCGCTGCAGCAACCGCGCTTGCGGAAGTTGAACATCAGCAGGAAGAATCTCGCGTTGCCATCTTCGATACGGTGTCGTCGGTTTCGCGTCTGCGCAATCAACTTGCACAAGCCGAAGAGCGGCTGGCGGGCGCAGACCGTGAAGCCCGCCGTCTCGAAACTGAAATCACGAACGCGAACCATCAGGTGGAAGCCTTTGGCGGGCAGCGCGGACAACTCGCTCTTGAGTTCGAGACGGTAACGCAGCGCGTCACCGGAATCACTGAAGAGATCAACCAGCTTCGGGGTCTCATTCAAAGCAAACGCCAGGACGAGACCAAGCGAAAGGCCAATCTGGACGTGCTTCGCGCCGAGTTCGCCACAGCTCTCGGGAAGAAGGGATCTCTGGAAGCGGTGATCGCCGAGCACGGCTACTCCACCGAATCGGTCCGGCGGCTGTTCCAGTCGGGCGTGATGCAGAGTGGTTTGGCGCCGGTGGGAGTGCTTGCGGACTTTCTGGAAGTCGAGCCGCGCTTCGAGCGTGTGGTCGAAGACTTTCTGCGCGACGAACTGAACTACATCGTCGTCAAGTCATGGGACGCTGCGGACGAAGGCCTTCGTCTGCTGCGCAGCGGCGTCGATGGCCGCGCGACCTTCCTGGTTCATCCCGAAGACTCGCAGGCCAAATTCTCTTTCATCGTGGATGAAGCTGCGCATTGCGCACCGCCGACGGCCTCCATCGTGCCGCTGAAGAACACGATTCGCGTGCTCGACGGATTCGGCAAGTCGCTGGAAGTAATCCTGCCCAAGCTGCGCGACGGCTACATCGTTCCTGGTTCCGACGTTGCCCGAGGATTGGCGCTCGAAAATCCCGACGCATTCTTCTTGTCGCAATCCGGTGAATGCTTTCACAATGTAACCGTCACCGGCGGCAAACAGCGCGCCGAAGGCCCGCTTTCAATGAAGCGCGAACTCCGCGAAGTCCTCCGCCAAGTGGAAGATCTGGAGCGCGCGCTGCGTGACGAAGAAATGCGGGTGCTCACGCTGGGCCGCGAACTTAAAGAACTCAGTTCCCTTCTCGAACGTCTCGAAGGTGAAAAGCGGGAAGCCGAACATCAGTCGATGACCTCCCGCCATATGTTGCAGCAGCTCGATTCGGAGATGGCCCGCGTCACCGAGCGCATGAGCGTTTCGCAGGCCGAATTGCAACGGCTTGCCGGGGAGCGCAACGATCAGCAGTCGATTATCACGGCGCGGCAGACGGAGATTGCCGCGCTGGAACAGACTCGCGCCGAACTCGAACAGCGAATCGCGGCCGCCCAGGAATCCCTCGCTCTATTGCGGCAGCGTCGCGAAGACGCGGCGCAGGCCAGTTCGCAGCGGGTGGCGCAGGTCGCGGCCCTCGGAGAACGCCACCGCTCCGCCAACGCCGCGCTGGTGCGGATCGAATCTTTGTTCACCGAAATGAATCAGCGCATTCATTCGCTGGCCTCGCAAATCGAAGGGGCAGCGGCCGAAAAGCTACAGCGCGAAACCGAGAACGGACAGCTCGAGCAGCAAGCGGCCGACTTCGAGGCTGAGCGTAACGCGGGCCAGGCCCGAGAAGGCTTGCTGCAATTTGAGAAAGATCAGTTGCGCGCCCGCCTTTCGGAGATCGACGAACTCCTGCGCCACGCCCGCCAACTTCTCGACCAGGCCCGCGACCGCCGGGGTGAGTTGCAAGCAGCCGCGGCCAAGCTGCAAGCTGACGCGCAACATATGGCGGAGACTTGCCTGAACGAACTTGGAATCGAGCGCGCCGCTCTGCTCGCCGACGCCACCATCGCGACGGTCACCGGAGACGAACTCGCAGCCTGCGATCAGTCTTACCGCGAGATGCGCACCAAATTGGAAGCCATGGGGCCGGTCAACATGATGGCGCTCGAAGAGTATCGCGAGACTGCCGAGCGTCACACCTTCCTCGATACTCAGCGAAAGGATCTCATCTCTTCCATCGAGAACACCACGGCGACGATTTGCGAAATCGACCAGGTCTCGCGCGAGAAATTCGAAGAGGCCTTCGCTAAAATCAACGAGAACTTCCAGGCAACGTTCAAGAAACTTTTCGGCGGCGGCCACGCATTCATGAAGCTCACCGATGAAGAGAACTCCGCCGAGAGCGGCATTGACGTCGTCGCATCGCCTCCCGGCAAGCGCCTGCAAAGTGTGCTGCTGCTTTCCGGCGGCGAGAAGGCCCTGACCGCGCTTGCCTTGCTGGTCGGCATCTTCCAGTTCACGCCGAGCCCCTTCTGTATCCTCGACGAAGTGGATGCCCCGCTCGACGAAGCCAACATCGGCCGCTTCACCGACCTCGTTAAAGAGATGAGCATCAAGACCCAGTTCGTTCTGATCACGCACAGCAAGAAGACGATGAGCATCGCGCCCGTTCTTTACGGCGTCACCATGCAAGAGCCTGGAGTTTCGAAACTGGTTTCAGTGCGCTTCGGGGCGGCGTAGGGAGGTCGCATCAAAGGCTGGAGCGTGGCAGCATTCCAGCCCGGAGACTGGCCCTTTTATCCACTTGCATCCTCAGCTTTTCCACAGTCGTCATGGCTGAAAGGCCGCGACCCGGCCTACCTTCCGCAAATTCTTGCGCGTCCAAAGTTTTTTCTCTCAATAAGATGCGGCCTCTCTTTTGTCTCGCATTCTGTCGTTGACAAAAATTTCTGGCAGTCTAAAATACGCCACGCTGCTTACCTGTAAAATTTCCCTATGAGCCCTAATCTTCTCGACGCCGTAATCCTACAAACTGATTTCCCCGACCTTCATCTTCACGCCAGCGGCAAGGTCCGCGACGTTTACCAGTTGGATAACGAACGCCTGTTGTTCGTGGCTACCGATCGCATTTCTGCCTTCGATTATGTCCTGGCTACAGGCATTCCTCACAAAGGCCGCGTCCTGAGCCAGATGTCGTTGTTCTGGTTCGATTTTCTTTCGGACATCGTTCCCAACCACGTGATCACCGCCGATGTGGCGCAGTACCCGCAAGCCCTGCAGAAATATGCCGACCAGTTGCGCGGCCGGTCCATGATCGTGCAGCGCGCTGAAATGTTTCCCGTTGAGTGCGTGGTGCGAGGATACATTTCAGGCTCCGCCTGGAAGGAATACCAAGCCACTGGTAAAGTGTGCGGCATCGATTTACCGCCGGGCCTTCGCGAATCCGAAGCTTTCCCCGAGCCCATTTTCACTCCCGCCACAAAGGCAGTGAGCGGCCATGATGAGAACATCCCGTTCGCTAAAATGTGCGAGATTGTGGGAACCGAGACCGCCAGCCATCTGCGCGAGTTGACTTTGCGGATCTATAAGAAGGCTGCCGCCTATGCGCGCCAGCGCGGTATCATCATCGCCGATACTAAATTTGAGTTTGGACGGACGGCCAAAGGAATCACACTGGCCGACGAAGTCCTCACCCCAGATTCTTCCCGCTTCTGGCCAGCGGATAAATACGAGGCAGGACGCTCGCAGGAGTCCTACGACAAGCAGTACGTTCGCGATTACCTGGAACAGATTCGCTGGAACAAGCAGCCGCCCGCGCCAGCTTTACCGGCGGAGGTGGCAACCCACACCAGCGAAAAATATCTCGACGCCTATCTACAAATCACCGGTCACAAGCTGGATGTGTAGGCCCGAAAACGTCCGCATAACAGCGGACAGGAGAAAAGCATGACCCCGGCGGATTGGCTGATTGTCGCGGTCGTGCTGCTGAATGTGGTGCTGGCCGGGATCCATGGCTTCTTCGCGGAAGCGTTGAGCATGGCCGGCCTCACCGTCGGTTACATTCTTGCCGCCTGGCAGTATCAGAAGCTGGCGGAGTGGTTGATGTCATTCTTGAAGTCGGAGTTATTGGCCCAGATCTTCGGATTCCTCATTATTTTTTTTGCCGTGTTGACTATTTTCGGCCTGGCTGGAAGGGTCGCACGCAAATGGATGAAGGTGGCTGGGTTGAGCGGGTTTGACCGCCTACTGGGCGCTCTTCTGGGCTTGGTAAAGGGTGGGTTCGTAGTGGCCGTGGTTCTGATGGGACTGACCGCTTTCGCGCCAACTTCGCAGATGCTGGAGAAGTCGGAACTGGCTCCGTATTTTCTGGTGGTCGGACGGGCCGCGATTTGGGTGGCGCCACCGGATTTACGGGCGCGGTTCTACGAGGGACTGGATTTCCTGCATCGTGCTCCGAAGGATATGACGAGTACTCCGGCATCCAAGTCGAAACCGAAGCCGTGAGTCGAGTACACAGCTAAAACAAAAGACATCGAACGAGAGAGAGACCTACCGTGAAAGATCAATTGGAAGCACTTATTCTGCAGATGTACAAGAGCAACATCCTTTACTCCGAAGGAGTGCGCGAATTCAAGAAGCGCTTCATCCTTACCGTTCTTCAGGAGAACAAGGGCAACCAGTGCCGGGCGGCGCGCGAACTGGGAATGCATCGCAACACGCTGAGCCGGACCATCGACGAACTCAAGATCGACATCCGTCAGCTTCGCGACGTAGCCAAGCGCCCGCCCCGGAGCGCGCGGCCTCTGTCGATGGAAAAGAAAGCGATGCGTTAGCGGCCGCCGCTCTCGCCTTGCGATTAATTCTTCTCGCCAAAAAACAAGGCAGCCCTGGCGGGCTGCCTTAAGTTTCAACTTCACTTACGTTACTGGCTAGCTGGCTTGTGGTGAACCGGAGCCTTTTTGGCCGGGGTCGGCGCCGCGGCCTTGAGCAGCTTCCCTTTCTCCATGCTCATCATGAACGGACTCGGCGTATAGGAAGACGGCTCGCCCTGGAAGTCCAGACTGGCGCCCTCTTTCGGGATCAGCCGCAGCGGAACTTTCTCTTCGAAAGTAAGGGTAATATCCGGCTTCTTCGCGTCAATGTCATCCGAGCTGCCGGCAATCTGGAACTCGGTCGCCGTCGCTTTGATGACGGTTCCATTCATCTGCACCGCTTTGCCTTTGATTGCGTTCCAGACGATATCCTGATCTTCCTTGGAACCGCTGGTGAAGATGAACTGCCAGGTCGCGAAGTCCATCTCTTCCGGCTTCTTGGTGGTCACCATGGCGTGAACCTGCTCGGCTGGAGAAGGCGCGGGCTTGATCGTGAAACCGGCGGGCTGAGTCGGACTGGCCTTGGCCTGCGCCAGAACGTCCGTCCAGCCGTCGTCGCCGCCGTGGTACTTCACGTACTGGCCCTTGGCGTATTTCTCGATCGACGCCTGATACTGCGCATTCGGCGCCACCGTGGAGGCGCGGGCTGCGAACCAGATCGCATTGATCGGATCTGGAGCGACCTTCGGATCCGGCGGAGTCGGACCTGCGGAGGCCAGCGCCAGAGGATACACAACGCTGAAGTCCTTTTGCGAGTCCGGGTTGCTGTCGACGGCGGCGCGCAAGGCCTTGCGGGCCGTGTCATAGTCCTTGTCAGTCAGGGCAGCGATGCCGATGGCCGCGTTAAAAATGCCGGTCATCTGATCTTTCATCTTCTGAAAATCAGCGTCCGCAGTGCCTTCGGGCTTGCTGAATTTCGGCAGGCAATCCAGTCCCATCTGCGCGTACTTCTTCGCGTCGACCAGATCTTGCTTGGCATTGGGGTCGCCGCCTTGCGCCTTGAGGCGATCGAAGAAGGCCAGCAACGCCAAAGCCCGCACGTTACAGGAATCGGCCGTCACCAGCTTCATGGCGGTATCGATGGTTTTTTGCTGGTTATTGGTCTGCTGGTAATCCTGCATCAGCGTTTGCAGGGCCGCAACTTTCATGACGCTGTTGGGATACTGCGTCATGAAGGCCTCAAGGCCGCTGATCTGCGCCGCAGGATCTTTCTGCTGGATGGCGCCCACATAAGCGTTGTATTCGGCAGGGTCCTTGATGACCGGGGCTTGGGCGGGCGCCCCAGCCGGCGCTTGGGTTGAGGTCGCGGACGGTTGGGCCGGTGCTGCTTGCCCCTGTGGTGGTTGCGCAGGCTTGGTGGCGCCCTGGGCCGCTGCCACTGCGGCAACCCCAAGCACAACCGTAACCAGAATCTTATTCATCAGTGTATGGCTCCTTGGCCTTTGGGAATCGAAATCTTAGGAAGCAATATGCCTTAGCTCTGCAAGACGACTGACCCGCACATTGGGTTTGCCGGATTATATGTACCTCTTCATCCGAAGGCAAGCAACTTCCGCTTATCCTGCCGGCTTATCCTGCGCCCATTGTATAAGATGCAGATATTACAGCTCGCGGATGGCCCGTAATGGGGGCCTTGCGAGACAGTTTGGGCAGGAGGCAATTCTAATGAATTCAGTTCAAGCCGACATTCATCCCCTGGCGGGGCAGGTAGCGATCATTACCGGCGCAGGTCGCGGCATCGGCGCTGCCATCGCTCGTGAGTTGTCGAATTTGGGTGCTACGGCGGTGGTGTGCGGACGCACGCGCGCCGCTCTCGAATCGACCGCCAAGTCCATCGCTCAGGCAGGCGGGAAGGCCGAGGCGGTGGTTTGCGACGTGACTAGTCTGCAATCGGTGGAGGCGGCGGCGAAGCAGGTTGAAAGCTCTTTTGGGCGCGCGGATATTTTGGTCAACAACGCGGGTATCCGTGGATTTGGCGGTCCTCTGCATCAACTCTCGCCCGACGGCTGGGAGCAAATTCTGAATGCAAACCTGCGGGGCGTGTTCTATGCGGTGCGGGCGTTCGCGCCATTGATGATTCGCGCGCGCACCGGCCACATCATCAACATTTCCTCACTCGCCGGAAAGAATGCGCTGCCCAATGGCGCCGCCTATGCCGCGTCAAAATGGGGATTGAACGGGCTCAGCTACTCTCTGGCGGAAGAACTGCGAAGCCACAACATCCGCGTGGCTGTGATCTGCCCCGGCTCAACCAACACCGATTTGAGCCCGCACACAGGAAAAGATCCGGCAAAAATGTTGCAACCGGAAGATGTGGCGCACGCGGTAGCCATGCTGGTAACGCAGTCTCCGCAGTCATTCATCAGCGAGGTACTGATGAGGCCCACGCAGAAACCCTGAATTCTCCGCCTTCACCGCGCGGCCTTTCTCCGCGAACTCCGCGCCTAGCTTTTGAAGTACACAAGAAGAAAAAGCGTAAGCGCAGAGGTCGCTGAGAACGACCGCGGAGAACGGCCGCGGAGGTCGGCGAGTACTTTTATCCGGTGTAATTTACTTCTTGAATAAATTCTCGAAGGCTTGCCTTGCGTCGCTTGGCCGCAGGCTGGCGGGGGTGGAAGTTTCCTTTTCGCGAGTGACGCGGATTTCATAGAACGTGCAGTCATTGCGCGCGTCTTTTTTCGGCACCCGCTCCTTCACCGGTTGCATGCACTCGAAGCGGCTTCCGGGATCGAAATACATGCACTGTTTGCAGGAATGCAATTCAAACCCGCACTTGGGACAAAGTCCGGTGGGCGGAATCGCCTGCAGCACGGTGCCGCATTGCGCGCAGCGCGAGACCTCACGCGTCCCGGGCATATTCACCGGTTTTGGTCCCATGCTGTAGTCGCGTCGCGCCAGCGGCGTCGAGGCGGGCTTTTCCGCGGAATCCTTGCGGGGCTTTTCCGGACGGTCGCGATCCTGATATCCGTGCTGGCGATATTTGGCTGCCACAGAACCTCTCGATCTCTAATCTCTAAGTCTAATGAACCTTCGCTACAATAAACCCATGATCAAGGCAACTATGATCCACGAAATCTTCCCCGTCGGCCCGCTGCAATGCAACTGCTCAATCATAGGCGACGAGACCACGCGCGAAGCCATGGTCATCGACCCGGGCGACGATGTCGAGGACGTGCTGGCACTACTCCGCAAGCATAACCTGCAAGTCAAGCAGATCGTGATCACTCATGCTCATATCGATCACGTGGGAGGCGCCATGAAACTTCGCGCCGCCACCGGAGCTCCGATCCTGCTCAACCAGAACGACTACGCCTTGCTCAAGATGCTCGACGTGCAAGCCGCCTGGATCGGCATGGCGGCTCCGGGCGCGGTGCAGATCGACCAGAGCGTGAGCACTGGCGATACGGTGAAGGCCGGCGCGCATGCAGCCAACGTTCTGCACACGCCCGGTCACACGGAAGGCAGCATCTGCCTTTATTTCCCTGCCGAAAAAACGCTTATTGCCGGCGACACTCTGTTCGCTGGCTCGATCGGCCGTACCGACCTTCCCGGCGGCTCCATGCAGAAGATCATGCAATCGCTGCATGGTACCGTGCTCACTCTGCCGGATGAGACTGTCGTTGTGCCCGGCCACGGCCCGGTCACTACCATCGGGGAAGAACGCGAGAGCAATCCGTTTCTGGTGAAGCGGTAGAAATTGATGATTGAGGATTGCTGATTGTTGATTGAAAAGCTAATCAGCGTGCTTTGAATCGACAATCAACAATCAATAATTAGCAATTGGCGACTAGCAATTCCAGCAGTCGCCCGATCCCCTCCGCGAAATCCTCCTCCGGCGTGATCAAACTCAAGATCAAATAACCATCGCTGGGAAAATCATAGAAATGCCCGGGATGCACCAGCACAGCTTTGCTACGCAACAGAGCCACCGCTAATTCTTCATCGGTCTGCGTCACCGGCACGCGTAACACCGTGTACCATCCGCCTTCCACGTCCAGGCGCTGACACGCTTGCTGCGCGGCGAGTTGCCGGTCTAATTCTTTCAGATTCGCGAGCACGCGAGTCAGCAATTGTTGCTGAATACTTTTTCTCTGGTCCAGCAGCGTTGGCGTAGCCCACTGGATGGGAGCGTTCATGGAAAGATACGTATCGGCGATCACCTCCAGGCGCGATTGAGCAGCCTGAACCACCGCAGCGGGGCCACTAGTAACGATCCACGCGACTTTCATCTGAGGCAGCGCCGAGATTTTCGAAACTCCACTCAGCGTGAATGTCAGCACGTCAGAATTAGCTGCGAAACTCTGCCGGGGAGCGAGACCGTGAGCGTAATCGAGAAAGACTTCGTCGGCAACCAGCGCGAGAGCATGCTCGCGGCACAAGCCATTTAAAGATTCCAGTTCATGCGATTGCACGAAGGAACCCGTGGGATTATTAGGATGAACCACAACTATGCTACGCGTGCGCTCGGTCACTGCCTGTTGTAGCGAGGGAAAATCCATCTGCCAGCCGTGATCGTAGATCAGCGGATACGGCACCAGCTTCACGTCCTCTAAATCGGCCAGGAATTCAAACAAGGGATAACTCGGTTTCGGAACCAGCAATTCATCGCCCGGATTGCAGAGCAGGCGGAAAACGAAAGAGTAGCCTTCGCTCGTGCTGGTGGTGAGAATCAGCTGATCGGGATCGAGATTGTGAATCCCGTGCGCAGCCTGGTAGTACTCTGCGACCGCAGCGCGCGCGCCCGGCAAGCCTTTCGGCTGAGGATCGTAATCCATGGACTGCGGAGAGGCGAGGGATTGCAGAATTTGCGTATTGTCGTAGCGCAGCCCGGCGCGCGTGGGATTAGAGATCGTTAGATCAAGCACGCGAGCGCCGCTCGACCGCACCTCTTCAAGCGTCTCCGTCAGACGATTACGCGTTAGCTTCCAGTTGGTGCGGTCGGAAAACATGCTTGCGTCTTTGCACCGATTCGAATGGCAGATTCAGCGCCTAAACAGGAATGGGACCGCGGCGGATGTCGCCCCGCAGGCTGCTCCACTCCATGCTGGGCCAGTCGCGAATGGCAACTGCGGGGCACACCAGGCTTTGGCCGTCGGCGCGCAGCAACTGCCTCAGGGTCTGCACACCGTAGAACAGCCCCTGGCCTGTGTTTGCGGCGACGATGAGGTGCGAGCGGTCGGAAAAAAGAAGATAGCCCTGGTCGCCGATCAGATCTGCCTTCAGGCCTTTCGATTCCAGAAACTGGCGTACGCGGCGGTCCTGCACGCGGGCTAAAACGATGACATCCCCGGCCTCTTTGGGTGCTTCTTGTTTAGATTCGCTTTTTGCGCCGGTAATGTTCAACTTCAAGCCGGACTGATCATGAATTTCCTCCGCCAGCGTTTCGGCAGCGATGCGGTCTTCGGCCTGATGTCCGAATTCAACCAGGATTCGCGTCTTCGCCCGTACGTGGAAGCTTCCCTCCTGTACGCGAACCTCCTTGGGCTCGGGGATCAGCTTCAGTTGACTCTCCGGGCCGGGCGCCGCTGCCGCAAACGCAGAAATCAGAAGCAGCGGAATAAAAAGAACAACGCGGGATTGAGACTTTTTCATTCGTATCCTTGACGGTGAATCGAACCTACATTCTAGTGGAACCGGGCTCTTCGGACGGTTGCATTCTAAATTCATTAACCACCAAGGACACGAAGGTTTATGGCGATCTGCAATTTACTTCGCGAACGCTTCTTTGTTCACAACGTAGGGCATCTTCGCGACATCACCGCCGTAGTTGCCCTCGAGCACGTCGATCAATCCCTGCACGCAGCGCCCCGCCATGCCTTTGCTGGGATCGGTGGAAAGCCGGGTGATGCGCCCGGCGCTGGCAAAGTGCGGCATGAGGCGGAGGCGATCGGCGATCGCGGGATCGCGCAGGGGCGAATCGGCGGGCAGCGGTTCCTTTTCGTAGACATCGAGGGCTGCGCCGGCAATCCAGTTCTCGCGCAGCGCCTTCACCAGCGCGGCTTCGTCAACCACCGGTCCGCGCGAGTCATTCACCAGAAATGCGGTGGGCTTCATCATTCTCAAAGTTTGTTCGTTGAACAGATGATAAGTGGGCGTGGCGCTTTCGCCGGGACGCAGCAGGGGAACATGCACGCTGACGAAATCGGCTTGGCGCACCGCCTCTTCGAAAGTGACGTACTTGATCCAGTTCTTTTCCCGGGAGATGCCGCGGGCCTGGCGCAAGTCCATGGTTTCCTGAATGGCTTTGATGTAATCGTGGTTCTCGTAGGCCGGGTCGTAGCACAGCATGTTCATATCAAAGCCGGCGCACTTCTTGATCATTGCCAAGCCAATGCGCCCGGTGCCGATAATCGCGATCGTCTTACCGGTAACTTCGTCGCCGAGAAACGGCAGGTAAGGATGCCAATATCCCCACTGATTATCGCGAGTCAGATGCTCGGCGGTCCATAACTTGCGGGCCAGCATGCCCATCATGAAGAAGGCAAACTCGGCGGTGGCTTCGGTGAGGACATCGGCCGTATGGGTGAACGGAATCTTGTAGCGGTTGGCGTCGGCGCGGTTGATGTTGTCGAAGCCGACGGCGATCTGCGCCACAACTTTCAAAGTACTCTTGCCTGCTTCGAATATCTCGGCGTCGATCCGATCGCGGAGCGTGGTGATCAGCCCGTCGATACCGGACTTCACTTTGCCGATGATCAGACTTTTCGGCGGCGCCTCGGGTTGCGGATAAACCTCGACTTCGTATCCTCGGTTGCGCAGCAGATCGATTGCTTCTCCAATGTCGCAGGTGGCGAAAACACGAAATTTCTTGGCCATTATTTTCCTGATAAAAGGTGGCAGGCACTATGCCATTAACGGATAAATTACTTGAAGTTCAGAGATTCTTTTCTGTCCACTGCCCGATACGATCCAGAGCCTGCTGCAGGTTCTCCAGTGAATTGGCCACGCTGAAGCGCAGATAACCTTCGCCGAATTCGCCGAAGGCGGTTCCAGAAAGCGCGGCTACGCCGGCTTGTTCCAACAGAGCGTCCGCCAGCGGCTTGGACTTCCATCCCGTCTTCATGATGTTGGGGAAAACATAGAAGGCGCCTTTCGGCAGGCGGCAGGAAAAGCCCTTGATCTTATTCAGGCCAGCGACAAAGACATCGCGGCGACGCTTGAATTCGGCGCACATGTGATCGACCGAACTCTGGTCGCCGCGCAGAGCCTCAATCCCGGCCATCTGGGTGAAGCTGGCGGTACAGGAATTCGAATTTGTCATCAGCCGCGTGATGTGCGCGGCCAGGTCAGCTCGCATCACCCCGTAACCCATGCGCCATCCGGTCATGGCATAAGTCTTCGAGAAGCCGTCGAGAAGAATGGTGCGGTCCTGCATTCCGGGCACCGACATAATGGAAAAATGCTCGCCTTCAAAAAGCAACCGGCTGTAAATCTCGTCCGACAAAACCAGGATGTTGCGGTCGCCGATCACCTTCGCCAACTGCTCAACCTCTTTGCGCTCCATCACCCCGCCGGTTGGATTTTGCGGTGAATTCAGAATGATCAGCCTGGTCCGGTCGGTAATAAGCGTGGCGAGTTCGTTCACGTCCAGAGAAAAATCGCGGTCCTCGCGAAGCTGGACCGGAATCGCGCGGCCCCCCACGTAGTTGATCATCGACTCGTATATGGGAAAGCCAGGGTTGGGATAAATAACCTCATCGCCTTCATCAATTAATGCCAGCATGGTAAAGAAAATAATTGGCTTACCGCCAGGCACAACGACTACTTCTTCGGGGGCGACTCTTACGCCGCGACTGCGGCTTACGTAATCCGCGATGGTCTGGCGCAGTTCGGGAAGCCCGGCGGAAGGGCCGTAGTGGGTCCAACCATTGTGTAGTGCGTCCACGGCAGCTTCGACGACGTTGGCCGGAGTGTCGAAATCGGGCTCGCCGATCTCCAGGTGAATGATGCTCTTGCCCTGGCGTTCCAGGGCTCGCGCCTTGTTTAGAACTTCGAAAGCGGTTTCCGTGCCCAGGCGCGACATCCGGCTGGCTAGTTGTAATTGGTGCTGCGTAGTCGGTGACATTGAGGACTGGATGCTCCTAAGAGACTAAACCGCACATTATACGCCGCGACGGAGTGCAGGATGGGAGAGGAGGATTAGGGAGATGACCAGCACGGTAACTGCTTGGCGCGCCGGGGGATGGCCCAGCACACTGCTGCCAGTGAGGAAGGGCGAAGGCATCTCACGCCGAATGGGCGACGATAGCCACCGCTTAAGAGCTACTGGCGGTGATTCTCCGAGGTTTGCGAAGTATTTATTCCAGCTTCTTGTTCCAGCTTCGATTCAGTTTAGCGTTTTGTTGACCGTCCTAATCGTTTTAAGCTTGGTAGTGATCACCACCAACAACGGGCGACAGCCCTGGGCTTTCCAGGGAAGCCTATCTGAATGCGCCCTGATCAGATGTCCCACTGTCCTCACTCGCATGGGGAGGTTGCGGGGGCCAGGCGTTTTCCTAGGACCGCGCGGCTATACATCCGGCACCTACTGTTCCAGAATAGGCGAGCCGAATTGCCAAGTGAAGGTTACATGTCACAGCGCAGAAGATTTGTCTGTGGAAAACTTTGCCGGCCACGTGGTTCAGGGTCGTGGCGCACGAATCGCCCAGGCGCGTGCAGGCAGTGCGATCGTTCCCTGCGCGTTTGCCGGGAGCGCCGCTCTCAGGCGTTCGCGAATCGCCGCCTGGGTCCGCTGATCGCGCGTGGCGAGATAGTTCGGCGCCGAGCCTTGCCCGGTCAGAAGCGGTTCCCAGTAGTCGTCGAAGCTGGTGAAGCGAGTTACTGTATCAAGCGCGTGCAGGGTTGAATCGTCCAGCTTTGCTTGCTCGAAGAGAGATCGCAGTCCTTCTGGCGTGCACATGGGGAAACGGCGGGCTTGATCGAATGTGGCGGCATCGCTGTCGATTGCGATGGCCGCATCCCAAAACTCACGCAAGAATCTTGTACCCTGCGCGTAGTCCCAAACATAGACCGCGACGGTGCCGCCGGAGCGTGTGACGCGGCAGAATTCTTCCAGCGCTCGGACCGGATTCGGAATGTAGTTCAAGCCCAGACCGCACACGGCAACGTCGAAACTGGCTACGGGGAACGGCAGGGCCATCGCGTCCCCGGTTTCGAAGGTGACATTGGCGCGCCCACGATGCTGACGAGCAAAGCTGATCTGATCGGAAGAAGCATCGATTCCCACGACGCTGGCGGGAGTGCAGCGCTCAACAATGGCTTCGGTGATGACGCCGCTGCCGCAGCAGACGTCAATCCATTTCAGGCCCGCAGGAAGGTTCAGCCACTGCAGAAACTCTTGGGCCAGCAAATAGCTCCAGCGGCCCATCCACCGGTCGTAGTCGGCGCCAGAGGTCCATTTATCCATGTTCATCGATCCATGTTCATCGATCTATGTTCATCGATCTATGCTAATCACGGAACGGCTGCCAGAGGAAAAAGGTCCTCAGGGGCTAAAGCCCCACGTCCCTTGGCTGTGAGCGGCACGGCTGAAGCCGTGCCCTGATACGAGTCGAAATCGGTAAGCGGGAATTACTCCGAAACGCTGTGTTCTTCGTTCTGCGCGCGAAGAACGCGGTCTACGGAGTAAGGAGCGCGGTTGCGGGGCTCGTGGTAGTGGCGGACTTGCATTTCGCCGAGGAGTCCAATGGCGAGCAGATTCAATCCGCCGAGCAGCAGGCCCAGAGCCAGCATCATGAGCGGGCCATGGGAAGCCATGATATGAACATTGCGCAGGAACTTTTCCGCGGCCAGCCAGGCCACCAGGGCGCTCCCGCCGAACAAGCTGAACAGCCCAAAGGTTCCGAAGAAGTGCAACGGACGGGAAAGATAGCGCAGCAGGAACCGAATGGTGATGAGGTCGAAGAATACGCGGAAAGTGCGGGTGATGCCGTAGTGTGAAACACCGCGTTCGCGATTTACGTTGCGGATGGGCACTTCGCAAATCGACGCGCCGTACCACGACGCCAGCGCGGGAATGAAACGGTGCAATTCGCCGTAGAGCGGCACCTGCTCGAGGATCTCGCGGCGATAGGCTTTGAAGGTGGTGCCGAAGTCGTGAATATCGACGCCGCTCAACTTGGCCATGAGCCAGTTCGCAATGCGTGAGGGGATGCGGCGCATCCAGAAGTTATCGATACGAACCTTGCGCCAGCCGCTGACAATGTCGTATCCGGCCGCAATCTTTTCCAGAAACATTGGAATATCGGCGGGATCGTGTTGCAGATCGCCATCCATCGCAATAATGTATTCGCCGCGGGCATGGTCAAACCCGGCGGCCAGGCCGGCGGTCTGGCCGAAGTTGCGGCGCAGTTTGACTACCGTGACTCGGCTATCGACGGCGGCGATTTCGCGCAACATGGCGAAGGTATGATCGCTGGAGCCATCATCGACCAGCACGATTTCGAAGGTCTCCCCGGCAGCCTCCATCACCGCTTTCAGGCGGTCGTAGAGATCGGTGACGTTCTCTTGCTCGTTGTGCAGGGGGACGACGATGGAGTATTTGGGCACAGTCTTTTTATTATAGCGTGAACCGTATGCGAAAACACACGCAAAATCCCGGCATTGGTGCAGTTCGGTACCAAAGGAGGCTACAAAAGCCCTGGAGAAAGAACGTTCAACCTTGCTCCTTCAATTTCAACCGCGACTTATTTTCTTCAAGAAACTTTTTAATATCCTCGGCCGCTGCCAGCAGGCGGTTCCATTGCTCGTAATACAGCGTGACCGGGAAACGGCCCAGGCCGTAAACACTGACGCCGCCTTTTTCGCCGACCTTGAAGATCAGGTCACCGCTGCGCTTCTTGGTATCGACTTCTTTTTCCAGCTGCGATAATTTGGCTTTGAGTTCTTCGTAAGTAGGTTCTGACATGCATATCCTCGTTTGTAAATTTAATGGCTGCCCTGCGACTCAGCGCGACAAACATAACAGTACACTCCATAGTAACTTGTCGCGCGTTGCCTTGTGCAATGCAACCGTTATAGGGTAGAAAGAATCTAGCCCAATGCAGGAACGTATGCGGTTTACTTCTCGATGGCTGACGTGGCTCTGCCTGTCCCTGATGTTATGGGCGGCGGTCGTGGAGTCCACCCATACCCATCCGAACAAGTCCGAATCGGCGTCCTGCTCCATTTGCGTGGTAGCGCACAGCACCGCGCCCTCCAACAGTATCCATCAAGCCAGGCCGGTGTTTGCCGCGATTGGCTTGCTGCAAGAAGAAGAAGTCATCGCGAAGGCCCGGATCAGTATTTCCGAGTTGGGCATTCGCGGTCCTCCTACGGTTTAGGGATCCCTTCAATACGGCGTAACCGGCTTTTTTCCTGTAGCCGGAGGTTCCCTATTTCATCATCTATCCCAGGAGGCCTTGTGCTTAATCCAATCTTCAGGCGGCTGATCGTCGCTGGTGGCGTCTTATTCTGTCTAACCAGCAGTTTCGTTTACGGGCAATCCAACTCTGCATCTATCGGCGGCACGGTTCTGGACCCCACCGGCGCACTGGTTCCCAATGCGGCGGTAGAAATCCATAACCCAGTCAGTCACTTCGATCGATCCACCACTACCGATAGTTCCGGGAAATTCACCTTCCCCAACGTGCCGTTCAATCCCTACCATTTGAGCGTGTCTGGGCAGGGATTTGCTCCCTACGCTCAGGACGTTGAGATTCGCTCCGCGGTGCCTGTGGATGTGAAGATCAACCTCAAAGTTGCGGGATCGTCCCAAACCGTAACCGTCGAAGCCGGGGAAGATTTGTTGGAGAACGATCCCACGGCTCACACCGATGTGGATCGCGCATTGTTTGACAAGATTCCTCTGGAAAGTGCCTCGTCCTCATTGAGCGCGCTGGTCACGCAATCGACGCCGGGAATCGCCGCTGACTCGAATGGATTGTTTCACGGAATGGGCGACCACGCGTCCAACTCCTTCTCGATAGATGGCCAGCCCATCACTGATCAGCAAAGCAAAGTCTTTTCGAACCAGGTTCCCGTCGATTCGATCGAGTCGTTGGAAGTAATTCAGGGCGCGCCGCCAGCTGAATACGGAGGCAAGACCAGCCTGGTGATTGTGGCCACGACCCGATCAGGTCAGGGTATGACGACGCCCCACGGCAGCGTGACCGCTTCATACGGATCCTTTGGCACTTCCAACGTGGGGTTCAATCTTGGTTACGGAGGCCAGAAGTGGGGAAACTTCATTTCCGCGAATGCCTTGAACAGCGGGCGTTTTCTCGATCCTCCAGAATTCAAAGTAATGCACGATAAGGGCAACGAAGAAAACGTGTTCGACCGCGTCGACTATCAGTTCACCGGCGCCGATTCAATTCACTTTAATTTCGGCTACACCCGCTCCTGGTTTCAAAACCCAAATACATACGATCAGCAATTTCATACGTGCAGTGCCGGATTCACTTGCAACTCTGTGGGCCAGGCCACGAATCCCCTGACGGGCGCAGTTCTCGGTCAGACCGATCAGCGCTCAAAGATCGGGACATTCAACATCGCCCCGTCCTGGACGCACGTGGTCAGCTCTTCGGCTGTGCTGACGCTGGGCGCTTTTGTTCGGAAGGACCAGTTCAACTACTATCCGAGCGCCGATCCCTTCGCGGACTTTTCTCCGGACCTGCAAGCCCAAACCATCGCACAAGACCGGAAACTTACGAACGCGGGCCTGCGCGGTGATATCTCTTATGTGAAGGGTATCCACAACATAAAAGCCGGATTCACTTTCCAACACACCTTCCTGACAGAGAATGACACGCTGGGAACGGTGGATCCAGGCTTCCTGGCACTGTTCAACCAGCTTGATCCAGTTACGGGCGCACCCGTGCCGGGCACCTCGTGCCTGGATTCAGCAGGCAATCCCACCGGGCCTCCATGCACGACCCTTGCGCCCAGTGACTTAACGCGGGGAGGAACGTCGCTGTTTTTTCACGGACACACCGACGTTAAGGAAGGCGCACTGTACGTACAAGACTCCATTACTAAGGGAAATTGGGCGTTTAACGTTGGAATTCGCGGAGACATCTATCACGGGTTTGCCAAAGACGCCCAGGCGCAACCAAGAGTCGGAATCGCCTACAAAGTTAAACCGAGCAATACGGTGCTGCGTGTTTCGTATGCGCGAACCATGGAATCGCCGTTCAACGAAAATCTGATCATTGCCAGCACGGGATGCAGCAATCCAGTCATCGCCGCCATGGTGCCGCCGCCTAACATTCCTTGCGTTAGCGGGGACATTCGTCCGGGATGGCGCAACGAATTCCACGCTGGCCTTCAGCAAGCGGTCGGGAAATATTTGGTGATCGACGGCGAGTACATCTGGAAATACACGCATGGCGCTTACGACTTCGGCGTCGTGGCGGCCTCGCCGATTGCGTTTCCGATCGAGTGGCATAATTCAAAAATTCCGGGATACACCTTGCGCGTAAGCGTTCCCAACTATCGCGGGTTTACCGCTTATGTGGTGATGTCGAGCGTTGCGGCTCGATTCTTCCCACCGCAAGTTGGCGGAGTGCCATTCCTGCCGGCGCCCGGCGTCTTCCGCATCGACCACGACGAAAAATTCAACCAGACCACTCACTTTCAGTACCAGCCGTGGAAGAACGGTCCATGGCTCGGCTTCAACTGGAGGTATGACAGCGGATTAGTGGCGGGATCGATTCCATGCTCTGCACCAACGGCAACGTGCTTCGGCTCGACGCCTATTGCCGATGGCGGCGGGGCGAACATTCCCAGCGGCCAAGTGGCATTCGTAAACAACATCACAGGCTTGCCTTTGACGGCAGACCAGGAATTTCAGGCGGGCCTTACTTGCGACGGAAAACCGGCGGCTCCGAGTCCCTTTGGCCCGGCGCTGGCGACGTGCGATGCGGCTGGGCTGGGATCCACTTACGTCAAGATCCCTGCTCCGGGAAAGGAAAACGATGACCACAATCCGCAGCGGATTGCACCGCGAAACCTGTTCGATCTCAGCGTGGGAGACGATAACCTCTTGCGCGGCGAACGTTACAAGTGGAGCCTGCGGCTGACGGCGATCAACCTTACGAACAAGGTGGCGTTGTACAACTTCTTCTCCACCTTCAGCGGCACGCACTATGTCACCCCGCGCTCGCTCACGGCGGAGCTCGGCTTCCACTTCTAGCGGGCGCACGTTTCGCAAAAGGCGGCCGTGATCCGGCCGCCTTTTTCTTATTTGGGCGAACTTCTTTGGGCAACTTCGTTAAAACCAAAGTTTGTAAATCCATGTAAAACATGAGGAAAGCAGCGAGACAACCAGTGATCGACTGCTAGAATGACAACATTCTTACCAAGGAATGTGGATTTCTTTTTTCAGGAGAAGTGTTGTCTATGAGGTTTTTTACGCGGCCTTTTGCGGCGTTGGTCTTAAGTCTTGTTTGTCTTCCGTGCATGGCCCAGCAAGGTTCTGGGCAACCGGTTTCTCCATCAACACCCACCGCTCCTTCCACGGCGCCGCAATCCACGTCCGATCCGGCGAAGCCGGTGGAAGGCACAACTGTCCCAGATAAAAATGCCGGAACTTCGAAAGACCGGCTCTTCTATACGCTGCCGAATTTCTTGACTCTGGAAAATGGCGCTAACTTACCGCCGCTCACCTCAAAGGAAAAATTTAAGGTGGTGGCTCGGGGTTCATTCGATCCCGTGATATATCCCTGGTACGGTTTCCTGTCGGCCATCAGCCAGGCACAGGACAGCGAACCGGGCTACGGACAAGGCTGGGGAGGCTACGGGAAGCGTTACGGCGCGGCCTTCGCTGATGGAACCATCGAAAACTTTATCACCGGCGCGATATTGCCCTCGGCGCTGCATGAGGACCCGAGATATTTCCAGTTGGGCAGCGGCAGTTTCGTGCACCGCAGCATGTATGCCATCAGCCGCAACATTATTACGCGAACCGATTCCGGCGGTTCGCAATTCAACTATTCCGAAATTCTTGGCGGAGGGATGTCAGCTTTCATTTCCACGTATAGCTACCATCCGAGTGCCGACAAGACAGTCTCGAATACGATGAGCGTATGGGCAACACAATATGCCTACGATACGATCACCATCGTGGTGAAAGAATTCTGGCCCGACATCCATCGCAAGTTATCGCATAAGAATATTGTCAACGAGCCCGCGGCCGTCAGTGCCAAGCCGTAAGTACGGGCGAAGCCAGCTTTTATAGACGTGGTAATTTGAGGCGGCTTTACCCAACTGGCTTTACCCGCTTAAAAGAGTTACAGGATTCTCTCGTGGGTGTAGCCGTTGGCGCTCAGGGCAGAAATCAGTTCCGCGATGTGGTCAGGCCCGCGAGTTTCCATGGTGATGTCGATCGCGGTGTCGCCCAGATTTACATTGTGGTAGGCGCGGTCGTAGGAAGTTTCAACGATATTGGCCCGATGCTGCGCGAGAATGCCGGTAAGCCGATGCAGAGCGCCGGGATAATCAGGAAGATGCACGCGTAAGCGTACGAGTCTTCCATCCTTGACGAGACCGCGTTCGATGATGCGGGCCAGCAGCGTCACATCAATGTTGCCGCCACTCACGACGACAACAATCTTCTTCGCGAAGTGATCCTTGATCAAGGGGATGCGGTGGTTGACCAAGGCCGCCAGCGCCGCCGCGCCAGCTCCTTCGGCCAGAATTTTTTCTCGTTCCAGCAGGAGCAGGACTGCGTTCGCAATTTCTTCCTCTTCCACCGTGACAATATCATCCACATATTTCTGAATGAGGGGAAACGTGCGCTCGCCCGCGCGCCGCACGGCAATACCGTCTCCAATGGTGACCGCCGCAGGCAGCGTTACGGGTTTGCCTTCCGCCAGAGCAGCCTTCATCGACGATAGCCTGGCCGGCTGAACTCCAATCACCTGGATGCGCGGATTAGTTTCTTTCAGAGCGCAACCGATACCGCCGATCAGCCCTCCACCACCGACCGGCACGATCACTGCCTCGAGATCGGGATGCTGCTCGAGCAACTCCAGCCCCAGAGTTCCCTGCCCCGCAATGACCACGTCGTCATTGAAGGCATGGACGAAGGTGAGATGGTCCTGTGCACTGAGGCGCAGCGCCTCGTCGTAGGCCTCGTCGTAATTCGCTCCGTGAAGCACCACGTCACCGCCATAGCCGCGGGTAGCTGAAACTTTGATTAACGGCGTCGCCAGCGGCATCACGATCTTGGCGCGAATGCCGAGTCTTGAAGCGTGGTACGCCACGGCTTGGGCATGATTGCCCGCCGAAGCCGCAATCACTCCCTGTGATCGCTCTTCGGGAGTCAGGCTGAGGAGCTTGTTCAGAGCTCCCCGTTCTTTGTAAGCGCCGGTTCTCTGACGATTCTCCAGCTTCAGATAGATCGAATTACCGGTCAGTTCGGAAAATGTTTCCGAGCGGGTGCATGGGGAGACGTGAATCGATTGTCGAACGTGGCCGAGAGCGGCCTGTATTTGCGAGAGAGTCACCATTTGGCCGCGGTTGCGGTGGAAGCCGACATTTTACCTCAAAGAATCTCGATCCCTAACCATACAGGGCTGAGCCCTTGTAAGCACCGAGCCACCGTGCAAAAAAACACATCCACCGCATTAAAATTGACGATTGTACTTTGGCGGCATTTCCGTTTAGACCAATAACATGGCGGAAAGTCGCCCTACATTCTCGAACGATCATGACGCGTGTGGCGTGGGCTTCATCGCGCAGCTCGGCGGACCAGCGTCGCATGCCGTGGTCGAACGCGGTCTCAGCGCCCTGAAACGCCTGGCGCATCGCGGAGGCGTGGATGCCGACGGGCGCAGCGGGGATGGCGCGGGTTTGTTGACTGGGATTCCAAAAACGTTTTTCCGCAAGGCAGCTCACTCTGACGGCATCAAGTTGCCGGAAGAATTCGGCGTCGGCATGGTGTTTCTTCAGCCGGGCCAGGAAGCTCACGCGGTAAAAACTCTTCGCGCCGCGGTTTCGAAATTCAATCTCGCTTTTCTTGGCTGGCGCACGGTACCCACCGATCCTTCGATCCTCGGACCGCGCTCCAGCGAATCCCTGCCTCTTGTGCGGCAATGCTTTGTGGCGCCTGGTAATGGCGTTGTGAATTCTGAGACTTCCGGTGTCGACTCGTCCGACTTCGAGCTGCAACTTTTCCGGCTGCGACACGAGCTCGAAGCCACTCCTGACTCCGGCTACTACTGTTCACTCTCGGCGCGAACTATCGTTTACAAAGGATTGCTAACGCCCGAGCAGTTGGCTCCTTTTTATTCCGACCTGAGCGATCCGGAGTTTGCCAGTTCGTTTGTAATTTTTCATCAGCGATATTCCACCAACACGCAACCCAGTTGGTCACTGGCGCAGCCGTTTCGTTTCGTTGCTCACAACGGCGAGATCAATACCATCAGCAGCAATCGGCGCTGGTTCCAGGCAAGGGCCGCCAGTCTGCGCCGCGACTTGGGAATGCCCACCGAAGCGCGCCTGTTGCAGCCGGGGATGAGCGATTCCGCCAGTTTCGATAACGCGCTGGAAGCCCTGGTGCGGCGCGGTTCGAGCCTCGCCGAATCCGCTTTACGCCTCGTGCCTCCAGCCTGGGAATATGACGAACATGCGGATCCGGAATTGCGGCAATTTCTTTCTCTCAGCGCCCCTGAGCAAGAACCGTGGGACGGGCCGGCGGCTCTGATCTTCACCGACGGCCAAGTCGTCGGAGCGAAACTTGATCGCAACGGCTTGCGTCCACTGCGCTATACGCTGACTTCGGATGGATTGCTGATCGTGGGGTCTGAAGTCGGCATCAATGATCTCTCGGATAAGCAGGTAGTGGAGCGGCAGAGGCTCGGGCCCGGCGAAATGCTGATTGCCGATCTTTCCAGCGGAACTTTCTTCCGTCCGAACGAGGCTGCTCGGCTCGTCGATGCTGCGCCAACTCCCGACCCTCGAAAGATTATCCCGGCTGAGAACACAGCAGAGCCCGCCCCTGCCGATGCGAACCGCCTCATGGCAGCGTTTGGCTGGACTGAAGACCAGTTCCGCATGCTCTATCAGCCACTGGTGGAGGACGCTCAGGAACCGCTGTGGAGCATGGGCGACGATGCTCCTCCGGCTTTTTTGTCGAGTCTGCCGCGTCCTCTTTGGGATTATTGCAAGCAACGGTTTGCCCAAGTCACCAATCCTCCCATCGATCCCCTGCGTGAGAGCCACGTGATGTCGCTGGACGTGTACCTGGGCAACAATACGGAACTACATTCTCCGTTGCTCGATGCCGGGCAACTAAAGGCGGCTGCAAGTGCTCTCCCGCCGGTTCATTGCATCGACTTTACCTTTGAGACGGCGGGGGGAATTGACGGCGGCCTTGAAATGTTAAATAAGATTCGTGAAGAGGCAACGGCGGCATCGGCGTCCTTCGCCGGATCGATTCTGTTGAGTGATCGCGGCCTCAGCGACAAGCGGGCGGCTCTACCCGCGCTGTTGGCGGTTTCCACGGTATGGCGGGCACTGGTGAACGCTGGCGCCTGGAATATTCCCTTGATTGTAGAAACTGGTCAAGCCTTCGATACGCATCACGTAGCCTTGCTGGTCGCGGCAGGGGCGAGCGCGGTGCATCCTTATCTGGCCATGAGTCTGGCCGCAGGGACGGATGTCAACGGGCCGATGCGCTACCGAACTGCTCTGGAGAAAGGCCTGCGCAAAGTGCTGGCGCGAATGGGAATTTCGACCATCAGCAGTTACCGTAACAGCCAGATCTTTGAAACCATCGGTCTTGATGCCGCGGTGTGCGAGCGCTTTTTTGAAGACGCCGGGCACACTCTCGGCGGCAAAACTTTGGATGATCTGCTGGCGGATTGTATCTCCTGCCATGCTGCCGGTTTCGGTTCTTCCGCCGCTGAATTTCGCGATACCGGCCTCTATCGGTTCCGCCGCAACGGCGAGCTGCACGCTAGTTCGCCTGAGTTGGTGCGGCGAATGCATCGCTACATCAAATCGCCAACTGCGGAGAATCATGCTGCTTTTTCTGCTCTGTCGGAAGAGAGAAAAAACATTGCGGTGCGGGACTTACTCGAAGTGCGTTTCGCGCAGCCTCTGTCTTTGGACGAAGTGGAGAGCGAAGTTTCTCTGCTCAGCCGCTTTAGTACGCAGGCCATGTCGCTCGGCGCAATCTCGCCAGAAGCCCACCAAACTCTGGCCATTGCGATGAACCGCCTTGGAGGGCGCAGCAACACGGGCGAGGGTGGAGAAGATCCAAGTATTTATTACGATCGGCCCGAAGCCAACAACCGGGTGAAGCAGGTAGCGTCCGCACGTTTTGGTGTGACCGCGGAATATCTGGTGCACGCGGACGAAATTGAAGTCAAGATGGCCCAGGGCTCGAAGCCCGGCGAGGGCGGACAACTGCCTTCCGCGAAGGTTACGCCTTACATTGCGCGCCTGCGGCACGCGATAGCCGGGACTTCGCTGATTTCTCCGCCTCCGCATCACGACATCTATAGCATCGAAGACCTTGCACAATTGATTTACGATCTGCGCGCAGTGAATCCGAATGCGCGCATCGGGGTTAAGCTAGTTTCCAGTTCCGGCGTCGGAGTTATCGCCACCGGCGTCGCCAAAGCCGGGGCTGACGTGATTACGATCGCCGGTCACGACGGCGGCACCGGAGCTTCGCCGCTGACCTCGATCAAGAATACGGGACTGCCCTGGGAAATTGGCCTGCGCGACGCGCACACCGCGCTCGTGCGGGCAGGCCTCCGCGCCCGAGTGAGATTACGTGTGGATGGCGGCCTTAAATTTGCCCGCGACGTTGTGGTGGCCGCGCTGCTCGGCGCCGAAGAATTTGGCTTTGGAACCGCTTCCCTGCTGGCAATCGGTTGCGTCATGGCGCGGCAGTGTCACCTGAATACCTGTCCGGTCGGCATCGCTACTCAGGATGAAACATTGCGCGCGCGCTTCGCCGGTAAGCCAGAGATGGTGGAAACATTTTTCCGCGCGCTGGCCGAAGATATTCGGCAACTGTTGGCCACCATGGGCGCGGGATCCATCGACGAAATTCTAGGTTGCGTCGAGCGCCTGCAGCCCCGGTCGGCGATGGACGAATCGAGCGTGAAATCGCTTCTGCAGCCGATTTTGAACCCGCCCCCGCAGTTCGACTGTCCTCATGAAAACAGCGGGGCGCTACATGCGGAACTGAATCGAGTGGTGGACGACCTGGAATCACTTTCGCTCCGTCCCTATCATTTTGCAATCACCAATGAGGATCGAGCCGTAGGCGCACACTTCAGCGGTGAGGTTCTGCGCCGGGTCGGCTCTTCCACTCTGGAAATGACCGGAGCGGATTGTGAATTTGTGGGCACGGCAGGGCAAAGCTTTGGCGCGTTCCTTATCTCGGGGGCGAATTTCCGGTTGATCGGGGAAGCGAACGATTATGTGGGGAAAGGCCTGTGCGGCGGCAGCATTGCAATCGGCGCACAGGCTGATGCTTCGGAACGTGGAGATGTGCTGGTAGGAAACACCGTCCTCTACGGCGCAACTGCCGGCGAATTATTTGTTGCCGGTCGCGCGGGAGAGCGATTTGCGGTCCGGAACAGCGGCGCGCTGGCCGTAGTCGAGGGCGTAGGCCGTCATGGCTGCGAATATATGACAGCCGGAGTGGTGCTCATTCTCGGTCCTGCGGGCGCAAATATGGGAGCGGGGATGACCGGGGGCCTGGCTTACTTGCTACGCAACGAGAGCGACGGCCAAATGAATCAGGATCGGATGAACCGGGAGTCCGTACGGTTTGCCGCTCTCGAACCGCAGGAAGAACAATGGCTTCGCCGAATTCTTCACCGGCACGTGCAGCTTACGGGCAGCCCCCGTGCCGCCGATCTTCTCTCCTACTCGGAGCTGCCTTTACTGCGAGTTGAGCCGGTTACGCCTGCGTGCTCCGTGGAAGAGACATGGGCTCCGATTCTCGCGCGTCTTTCCGCCGCGGAAGCCCGCAGCTACGGACGCGACAAACTTCTTTCTTCGGAACGACCCGTTGTGCAGTAACCAAGCCTCTCGGGGGAAGTTTTGTCATTCGCTTCAGTTCGACTCACTTATATTCACCGAAGCGAATGGATCAAAAGCAGCGTCTCGCCAGTAAGTTCGCTATAATCGCGCATGGATTTTGATCAACTCGTCACCTTCCTCGAGGTTGCCCGGCAAGGAAGTTTCTCGCGTGCCGGGGAGAAAGTCTTCCGCTCACAATCAGCTGTTAGTGCACAGATCCGTCAACTGGAGCAGGAGTACGGCGATCGGCTGCTTGATCGTTCGGGCAAAACCGTCAAGCTCACTCCCGCCGGTCAGGTCTTCCACGAATACGCGCTGCGCATGAAAAAGCTGCGCGACGAATCGCTCGTCGCTGTAGCGGACCACGGCCACACGCCGCGGGGCACGCTGATGGTCGGCGCTAACGAAGCCACTTGCCTGTATGTTTTGCCGGAAGTATTTGGCGAGTACTGCCGCAAGTATCCCGAAGTGCAGATCAGTATCTATCGAAACTTCACTTATAAGATTGTCGAGAAACTGGAGAATGGTTCGCTCGATGTCGGCATCCTGAGCCTGCCCGTGCAATCTCCGAGTTTGAAAGTGCAGCCCATCTTTCGCGACCGGTTGCTGCTGATGGTGAGCCCCAAGAACCCCCTTGCCAAGTTAAAGTCGGCCAACATCAGCGAGGTGGTGAAATATCCTCTGCTGTTGCCGAAGACCGGCCATACCCGCAGACTGCTGGATAAACTCTTCCGCGAATACAATACGGAACTCAAAGTCAGGATGGAATTGCCCAGCATCGGGATGATTAAAAGCTTTGTGGCCGCCGATCTTGGCATCTCGCTCATCAGCGCGTCATTCGCGCGCGATGAGGTGGCGACGGGCAGAGTGAAGCTGGTGGAACTGGAGGGTGCGGACCTTTGGCGTGAACTTGGACTAGCGTACCGTCGCGACCGAACTCTCTCGGTCGCCACAAAAACGTTTGTGACCGTGGTGCGGCAGCTCTCCGAATATTTAAAGAAGACGGACGCTTCGGCGCACAAATAGTTCTCGACTATGCGCCCGCTTCCGGAGGATTAGTCACGGGTTGAATGATATGCAGTCCGCACTCGGTCTTCGATGATCCCGACCAGCGTCCTGCCCTGGGATCTTCTCCCGGCAACACCGCTCGCGTGCAGTGCGTGCAACCGATACTGGGATAGCTGCGTTCATGCAATACGTTGTACGGAACGTCATGCTGGCGAATGTATTGCCAGACTTGCTTGGAGCTCCAGTCGGCGATGGGATTGATCTTCACCAGTCCGAATTTCTCGTCCCACTGCACTTTGCCTGCGCCTGCCCGGGATGAGGTTTGATCGCGGCGAATGCTCGTGATCCACGCGCTCAGTTCACTCAGCTTTCGCCGCAGCGGCTCAACCTTGCGAAGATTGCAGCATTGATCAGCTTGCCGTTCCCAGAGTGCCGCACCGTAAATTCGCTCCTGCTCTTCCGGAGAGTTCAGCGGATAAACTTTTTCGATCGTGATCCCATATCTTTCTTCGACCCTGTCCATGAGGTTGTACGTTTCTGGAAAAAGGAATTCGGTGTCCAGCGTGAACAACCGAAAGTGCTTGCGCACCCTCGAGGCAATATCAATCAGAGCCATTCCTTCGGCTCCGAAGGCTGAGGAGATCGCGACCGTATCCCCGAATTTTTCGAACGCCCACTCCAGCACCCGTTCGGGTTTCCATGCTTCCGCAACGATCTGCAGTTCTTCAATCTGTTCTTTCATGCCAGGGGCTCCTCGTTCTGAAGAGAACTTTCAGGGGGCGAAAACAGGCTTTCCGCGAGTTCGGGTTCGACTAGATTCTGATCGACAAATCTCACGACCTCACCGACGACCAGCAGCGTGGGAGATGCGAGCCTCGGCGACCCAGGAAGATCTGCAACCGTGGTGCGATATGTCCGCTGCCGGGAAGTTGTCGCGCGCGAGATGATTGCGCAAGGAGTCTCTCCGGCGAACCCTGCTGCCGAGAGTTTTGCGGCAATCCCGCCGTAGTTCTGGCCCGGCATATAAACCACCAACGTGGCTTGTGAAGCCGCAAACTTGCTCCAATCCTCATTCTCGTTTCCTGGAGCGCGGTTGCCAGTCGTCAATACCAGGGTGGACGATGCTTGCCGATGCGTCAGCGGAATCCCTGCCGCTGCCGCCGCGCCCAGCGCGGAGGTGACACCCGGTACAATTTCGTATTCGATTCCGGCTCGTCGCAGCGCCTCAATCTCTTCGCCAGCGCGGCCGAAGATCAATGGGTCTCCACTCTTGAGCCTCACTACCTCTCGCCCTGAGCCGGCCAATGTGACCATCAGAAAATTGATTTCTTCCTGCCGGATCGCTTTGTGGCCGCAGCGCTTACCCACATTTTTCGATTCTGCGGTTGGCGAAGCCAATGCAAGAATTTCCGGAGCGACCAGGTCGTCATACAGCACCACGTCGGCAGTCCGCAAAAGCCGAAGAGCTTTCACGGTAAGCAATTCAGGATCACCAGGTCCCGCGCCCACCAGATACACCTTGCCGTTCTTGTTATTGAAGCCCTTCATGCCGTTACCCTCCCGTGAGCCTCTGCCGACTCGGTCGTTATCGACTCGGTCGTTATCGACTCGGTCTCTGCCGATTGGTTCTTCGCCGACTCTTCTTCCAGTGCCGCCTGCAAAGCCTCGCGGCTCGCCAGGTTGAGCAACAATTCGCGCTTTCGTTGCTGGTCAAGATCGCTCGCCAGCACCAGCTTTCGTGTCGCTCCGAGTTCCGCAACCCAGCGCGCATATCCCGGACCAAACTGCCGTTCAAGCTGTTGCCGAAGTTTTTGCGCAAGCGCGGGACTCTGGCCGTTGGTGGAGATCGCTATTTGCAGATCGCCCCGCCGAACTACAGCCGGATAGTAGAAATCACAATACTCCGGAACGTCGACCACATTGCACAACACCCCGCGCCGCTGAGCTTCCCGATAGATCACAGCGTTGAGGGCTCGCGATGCCGTCGCTACGATCGCCAAAAATGTTCCTTTGAGGTCGGAGTCGGCGAAGGCACGTATCTCGAGCGTGATCTTCCCTGCCCTAGCCCACGCGTGAACCGTTTCGGTCGCTTCCAGGGCGACAACGTGGAGCGCTGCCCCGGTGTCGATCAGTCCGCCGATCTTGGGTTCGCCAACCTTCCCGGCGCCGACCACAAGGCAACGTTTGCCTTCGAGTTTCATAAACATTGGAAACAAGCTGCTCGCGATTTCTTTTGTATAGCTCATCCTTCTACCCCGCTTGGCACACGCCCTTCGGGCAGATCGCGCGCGACTGCATCCACAAATTCTCCCGCCAGGAAGTTCCGCAGATCCTCATCGCTGTGGCGCGCAAAAAAGCGCCGCAGATTTTCGCCGGGCGTGCCGTCCGCAAGATATCTCCGCAGTAGCCGCTCGATCGCCTCGGGAACTTCAGTTGCGGCGCAGCGATATCCCACGGGCCGCGCGATCGACTGATGCAGGCCAAGTGCACCGCCCAGGCAGAAGTAGTAGGCGTCGATCATGTGTCCATTGGCCTTGATCTTCTTACCTTCGATTCCGATGTCGGCAATCCAGTGTTGACCGCAACTATTGGGGCATCCGGTGACGTGCAGTTTTAAATGCTGATCGAAGCCCGGCAGGCGTTCTTCCAATTCCTCCACCAGCCAGCGCGAAAAACTCTTCGTCTCGGTGATCGCGAGCTTGCAGAATTCAGTTCCACTGCAGGCGACCGCTCCGCGCCAAAAAGCGGAGCCACTGACAGGCAAGCCAATCGCGCCCAACTCTTTAGCCAGCTCGTCAGCCTTTAACCGAGGCACGTTGACGATCAGCAAGTTCTGCATGTTCGTGGTGCGTAGTTCGCCGCTGGCGAATCTGTCGGACAGGTCCGCGGCGGCACGCATCTGCTCCGGGGTGATCCTGCCGCGCAGTACGGTGGCTCCCACGTAGCAATAGCCCGGCTGCTTTTGCGGATGAATTCCGATGTGATCACGGTAGACATCATTCGGTGGCTGCGCCGGTTCAGCAGGATCGAATTGAAATCCGATGCGGCGTTCCAGCTCTTTTTGGAAGGCCTGCGCCGTCCAGCCGTGCCGTAGGAAAAGAAATTTAAGCCGCGCCCGCTCGCGGTGCTCGCGCAATTGGTCGGAGTCGCGAAACAACTCGGCAATTCCTCGAATGGTGGGGAGAACTTGATTCCAGCGAACGAAAGCGTCGAGCGGAGCGCCGAGGTAAGGCTCGGTGGAAAGCCCGCCGCCGACGCGTAGCGCAAATCCAACCTCAGGCTTTCCCTTTACGACTCGCTCAACCGCCGTCAGTCCAACATCATTAATTTCGGGGTAGGGGCACCACACGCGGCATCCGGTAATAGAAATCTTGAACTTTCGCGGCAGGTTATAGAACTCCGCGTTGCCGGCGAGCATGCGATCCGCTTCCAGGGCGAGCGACGAAGCATCGCAAATCTCGTCCGCATCCACTCCGGCCACAGGGCAGCCGGTAATGTTGCGGGTGACGTCGCCGCAAGACCCGGTCGTGTTGAGGCCTACGCGCCACAGTTCGTCGAGCACTTCGGGCAGCGCTTCAATCGAAACCCAGTGCAGTTGAATATTTTGCCGGACCGTGAGATCAGCGATGCTGCGCGCATAACGCTGAGTGAGACTGGCAATGGTTCGCAGTTGGTCGGAGCGCAACAGACCGTTCGGAATTCGAATCCGGACCATGAAGAAAGGCAGCGCCTTGCCCTGCCCGTCTTTACCGCCGACCACTCCCACTCCGTCGCCTTGAGTGTAGACACCCCACCAGCGGAAGTAGGTTCCAATCCATTCTGGCGGAATCGAATCGAAGCCTTCGCGCGCAAAGCGGCGGATCTCGGTCAAGCCGTCCCAGGGATTCATGGCGCGCTTCAGCCGTTCAGATTTTTGCGCCTTGGTTTCTTTCACCGTGTTTTCCATAGAAAATTGACCGTAAAAAGAAAAACCCACCGCCAGATGCTCTCTGGCGGTGGGCGATAAGTGCTGACGATCTTATGAAACTTTTAAGTCAGCAACCTCCCTGCGCCAGAACACACGCATGCACAACAACAACATGCACACATACAAGACTGGCGAGGATTGCTGAAACGAGTCATGCTATTACGAATAATAAGCTGCGGGCTCAAACCCGTCAACTTACCGTCGCCCTTGTTTGATGAATAATTTCGATAAGAAGTATCACTAATTTTAATTTTGATCGGCGGATACGCAATCTGGGGGAGCCCACAACGTCGAGCACCCTCCGCTCGACCAGACAGCCGAGGGCGGCTGTCTCCACCTGGGCACGGCCCCAAACCCGCACCACCCAATTAGCTATCCTTGCGGTACAGAAGGTTGCGCATCGCCTGCCTCCGAGCTTCATTTGCTTCATTCAGAGACTTGCGCTCGTCAGCATCCATTCGATGCTGAGCCGTGGACGCGGTTTTCTCGGATGTGCTGCACTCGGGGCAACGATCGGCAAAACCGGGCTTATCCGGCTTAAGCTCGAACTCCTCTTCGCAGATGCTGCAGATTTTGATAGGGAAAGCCATTTACGCTCTATGATACTTCGAGCGTATGCGATAGAAAAGCATTTCGCGTCCAAAAGAACGGGCCCTTGTCCCTGACCCATCCTTATCATTTCTCTCGCATCAGATTGCCCGTAGAATCTTTTCAGCCCCAACAAGGTGAAACTAATGAAGACTGATTCCTGCATCGGCGCGTGCACTCATACAGTGATGGTAGCGGTGATCCTATTGCTACCCGCTTCAGTGCTGGCCGAACCGGTAACCCTCCGCCAGACCGTAGAACTCGCGCTGAAACACGCCACTAGCGCGGCTATCGCAGCCGACGATGTGCAGCACGCCTCCGCCGCCTACCGCGAACTGCACAATAGCTATATTCCGCAAGTCACAGTCGGCGCCGGCCTGGGATGGTCTTACGGATTTCCTCTTAGCCTGGAGGGATCCGCGCCTTCGCTGTTCAACGTAACTGCGCAGTCGGCACTGTTGCATCCCGAGCTTCGGCCATTTTTGCGCGCTGCCGAAATGGAGGGCGCTGCCGCGTCGTCTCGCAGCAAAGACCAACGCAATCAAATCATCCAGGAGACCGTGCTCAGCTATGCCGAGCTCGAAAAATGGGAGCAGCGACTGGCTCGGCTGCACCAAGCCGAACCCGAAGCGCAGAGGATGCAGGCTGCGGTCGCCGATCGAGTGAAGGAAGGAATCGATAGCGAACTTGAGGGAACGAAGGCCCGCCTTTCGGAGGCACGCCTCCGGTTGCGTATCGCCGAAGCTCAGGGCGCGGCTGACGTGCTTCGCGAACGGCTCTCTAAACTCACCGGCCTTCCCGCCTCTGGCATTCAGACGGAAACTGAGTCAATCCCAGCGCTTCCCGAAGTTGCGAAAAACGCTGCGCAAGAAGTTGCGCAAGAAAACGGGACAGTCAAAGCTACGGATTCCAATCCGGCAGTTCAATCGGCTGTAGAACACGCTCGCGCCCAATTCCTTGTTGCCCAAGGGGAGCACAAATCTGTGTTGCCGACCGTCGATTTCGCCGCGCAGTATGCCTTGCTCTCAACAATTAATAACTATCAAAACTACTATGTGCGGGGAAGTTTTCAGAGCAACAACGCCACGGTGGGAGTAGCGATCCGCTTTCCGATCTTCAACGCCGCGCAGCGCTCGCGTGCCCAGGCCGCCGATGCCGATGCCCGTAAAGCCAAATCCCAGGCGGACGCCGCCCGCAACCAGGTTTCGGAGGAAACCTTGCGCCTGCAGCGGTCGGTCACACAGATGCGGGCTGCCCGCGATGTTGCCGAACTGGAATATGAAATCGCACAGAAAAATATCGACGCTGTCCAAACCCGTATGAACTCAGCCACGGCTAATTTGCACGATCTCGACAATGCCCGCACTCAAGCGAGTGAACGCTTCATCGCACTGCAGGATGTGACCTTTGAACTGGAACGAAGCCAAGTTTCTCTTCTGCGCGCTACCGGAGAGTTGGAAACCTGGGTTCTTGGAACAAAATGACCCTGCGGGCGGGTACTGATTTCCGCCACTCACTGCTATAAAAGCTCGATTCAACGTATACCGGTTCGAATCCAAGCCCTCGCTTGGTAATCTAAACTCAAGCCAGCCTGTGGGTTAGGGATAACTAAAGTGTATGTGTTATGCAGGACGAACCTGCATAAACACTGGTTTCTCGCCCACTTGTGCTGCCCATGAATGGTAAAATAAGTACTCACCCACTATGCCTCTTAAGACACTGTTTCTGAATCCACCCTCCTTTGAAAACTTCGACGGCGGCGCCGGATCACGTTGGCCCGCCACCCGAGAGATTGAGAGCTATTGGTACCCGGTTTGGTTGGCTTATCCCACTGGGATGCTGGAGGGAGCGCGATTGCTGGATGCGCCGCCCCATCACATTTCGGCGGAGCAGACCATCGAGATTGCCAAAGGGTATGAGTTTCTTGTGCTGTTCACCAGCACTCCGGGCTTCCCTGGCGACATTGGTCTGGCACGGGCGATCAAGGCGGCGAATCCGACGATCAAGATTGCTTTTGTAGGGCCGCACGTAAGCGTGCTGCCGGAGAAATCCTTGCGTGATTGTCTCGCCATCGATTTCATTGTGCGCAAAGAATTCGATTACGCCGTGGTGGATTTCGCCAAGGGCAAACCTTTGGCGGATATCCCGGGCGTCTCGTTCTTAAAATACGACAAAGTCGTGCACAATCCTGACTCGCCGCAAATCCAGGACCTGGATGCGCTTCCCCACGTCACCGACGTTTACAAGCGCGATCTCGACGTCAGCCGCTATAACGTGCCGTTCCTGCTGAATCCTTATGTGTCGCTTTACACGACCCGGGGATGCCCGGCGCAATGCACGTTCTGTTTGTGGCCGCAGACTTTGAGCGGGCATCCGTGGCGCAAGCGCTCGACTGACGATGTGGCCGCGGAAATGTCGAAGGTTAAACAGTATTGGCCAGAAGTGAAAGAATTCTTCTTCGACGATGACACGTTCAACATTCAGAAAGCGCGCACCGTCGAATTGTGCGGCAAATTGAAGCCGCTGGGACTCACGTGGTCTTGCACCTCGCGCGTCACCACCGATTTCGAAACGCTCAAGGCGATGAAGGAAGCAGGATGCCGCCTGCTCATCGTAGGCTATGAGAGCGGCGACCAGCAGATTTTGAAAAACATCAAGAAGGGCGCAACCGTCGAGCGGGCGCGGCAGTTTACCAAAGACTGTCATAAACTCGGCCTGGTCGTTCACGGCGATTTCATTCTGGGCCTGCCCGGCGAGACGCACGAAACGATCAATAACACCATCAAGTTCGCCAAAGAGTTGGACGTGGAAACCATTCAGGTTTCCGTGGCGCACGCTTATCCTGGCACCGAGCTTTACGATTACGCGGTAAAAAATGGATTCATGGTCGGCGACAACAAGATGGTAGACGAGGGCGGACACCAACTGGCGCACATCCAATATCCGGGATTGCCAGCGGATGACATTCTTTCGGCGGTGCACCGCTTCTACGACGAGTATTACTTCCGTCCAAAGGCTGCGTTCCGCATCCTGCGCAAGGCTGCGTTTAACAGCAACGACCGCAAGCGACTCTACAAGGAAGCGAAGACCTTCCTGAAACTTCGTTCGCAACGCAATAAACTGGTCAAGCAGCATAGCGACGAGGCTGCGGAACTGGCGAAAGCATAGCCACAGAGGCTTTTCACCTGCCTCTGTGGTGAGAAGGCGCTCCAGAGTAGCAACTTAGACTTCCAGTGAACTTTCGCAAGTATCTTGTGCTGGCCGGAGTGACGCTGTTTGCCGCGGCAGGAGATTCCATGCTCTCGCATGGGATGAAGCAAACCGGCGGCATCTCTCTGAACCATCTGCAGGGCGTGATCTTCGCCATTCTCAATCCCTGGGTTGCGATCGGGATTCTTCTACTGCTGGCGTTTTTCGCCACCTACATGACGGCGCTTTCGTGGGCCGATCTTACCTACGTTCTGCCTGCAACTTCTTTCGGATATGTACTGCTCGCTCTGGTTGCGAAATTTCTACTGCATGAACAGGTGAGTCCGATGCGCTGGTTGGGAATTGCGCTGATCACTGGCGGGGTAGGCTTCATTGCTGGAGGACCAAGCCTGACCGAGCACCCGCATTCGTCCACGGAAATTCCGGCAGGAAGCTCTCCCCGCGAATCCGGTGAAGGCGTGCTTCGCGCAAAGAATGCGGGAGTTGAAACACCCACGAGCGTGGAGCGATGAAGCAGATTTACACCTGGAGCGCGATCCTGGCCATCGTGTTCGCGTCGGTGGTGGGCGATGTTTTGCTGGCCCGCGCCATGAAGCAGGTCGGCGACGTCGGCGATTTGAGGCGTCGCGCCGGACTGGGCGTCGTGATCCTCCGCACCCTTGGCAACGGTAACTTCTTGTTGGGAGTCGTGGCCATGGCCGCGGCCTTCTTCAGCTTGCTGTTCGCGCTCTCCTGGGGGGACGTAAGCCTGGTGGCTCCTGCCGCCGCTTCCCTCACATTCATCGGCAACGCTGTCGCTGCGAAAATCTTCCTGCATGAACGCGTGGACCAGCGGCGGTGGATTGCGGTTGTGCTGGTGGCGGCCGGAGTGGCGCTTCTGGCGGGGTAATCCGGACGTATTACGGCTAGTCTTCTCCTTCGACCCGCTTCGGGAAAGCCCTTCTGCTGAGACTTTCGAATGAAAGAGTTTACATAGGTGAGTGTGAGAATTTGCATACCGGGGTCAAGGCTGACGGAAACGGCCGCACGGCGGGGCCTCAAGGCTTATCCACATAACAAACCTACCGTCTGACGACCGGCCCTAACTGCTAGATACAATTCCAGAAGCAGCGCGAGTGACAAAATTTGGCTCACAACCAGGCCCTCCCCTTTAGCACCCAAATTACGACCTGAGAATGAGCACTGTGGCTCAGAAGAGTGGCATGCGGAGTGCTACCGTCAAGGTTAGTTGTGGGTGGGGTTATGGCGGGAACAGTTCCAATCCGGGTCGCCGGTTTCGTGTTGTTAGCGGCTTGCGGGGCATTTTGCCAAGAACTCTCTTCGAAGGCGGCGTCGAATTCCCTGCCTGATGCTCCGTCGGCGATGGCCTCTGTGGGAGCGGAGTCGGGGAAGATGGTTACCGGCGCAGCCGGTTCCTCTAGTGCGATTATCCGTGATTTGCGTGCTTTGAATGTGACGCGCGAATCGGACGTGGGAAATATTGCCCGGCCGGCGCAGGCGCGCTTCGCCCTTATCCAAAACGCAGCGGTTCCGCAAAAACCCTCCAGCGATTTCTTCGACAAATACCTGTACCCCACGCTGCTGAAGCGAAACCTTAATTACCATCCTTCGACCAGCGAGAGTGTTATGGGACGGGCGGCGTACGCCGCTTCGCGCATTTTCGTGACGCGGGATGACTCCGGAAGAGGGAAAGTGAACACCTCTTATTTTCTTGGAGTGTTGACTTCGGCCGCGCTTCATATGGCTAACCGTCCATCGTGGAATCGCTCGGCTTCGACCCCGTTCAGCGATTTTGGTTCGACCGTAGGGAACGATGCCGGCATGAACCTATTGCACGAATTTCGGCCTGGCTTGGAGCAATTGATGAAAAGCCACACGCCCAGGTTTGTGACAAGGATCGAAGAGCGCGTCGGCCGTTAGTCCACTCCGAGATATTTCTGCTTCAACACCCAAGTGCACTGGTATCGGGAGTGAAACCCCGTCCTGCGTGGAACAGGAAGACACAACATTTCAAAAATGGTCTGAGGCGTGAGCGCTCGCCGAAGCGAAGTAACCTTTGCGAGCGTACACTCGCAATTTGTGGCCATCTTTTTCAGCTTTGATATCAATCGCGCGGTACTGCCCATCGCGTTTGAAGAGGGCCGGTTTGTAGGAGACTAAATAGCGGCTGCGGATCACCTGTTGCAGATCAGTCAAGCTTCCGTTGAAGCGATGAACGGAGCCTGGCGTAAAAGCAGCTCCGCCGGTAAGCTCGGCTAAGGTCTTCAAAGCATGCTCACCCACTAGAGAGCTCACGACAGTGTCAGCCACGTCCCGGGTACTAACCGTATAAACGGTAACTTCTCCGCGCTGCGCGCGGTTGATTGCCTGTTTTGCGGTGGCGCTACTGGAGTTGTCGTCTCCGTCGCTGATGACTACGAGAATTCTGGCTACCGGCTGGGATTCGATGCGGCTGGCGAGTTTGTCGGCAGCGAACGCAACCGCATCCCACAGGGCAGTGCCGCCGGCGGGGACGAGTTGGTCGACAGCGTGAGTCATAAGTTTCTGGTCGCCAGTGAAATCCTGGACCAGAAGCACGGAGTTGGCGAAGCCGATCACAAAGGCCAAATCATCGGGCCCGGTTACAACCTTCTGCAAGAAGCGCGCAGCGCAGTCCTCTTCGAACTTGAAACGGGTGGCAATGGAATCGCTGGTATCGATGACGAGGCCGAGCCGAAGAGGCAACTCGGACTGGTTGCGGAACCCGGTTACGGCAGCCGGAAGTTTGCTATCGTCGCGAACTCCGACGTCCTGGAGCGTGAGGTTGGTCACCGGCTTCCCGTGATCGGTGGCTGCGAAAAATACAGCTACTTCATCGGCGGAGGAACGGAAAGTAAATCCGTTGTACTTTGTGCCAGAGGCTTTTGGTGGCGGAGTGATTCCGGGCGCGGATGGAGTTGGAGAATCCTTCGCCGCGCAGTTAGGGCAGGCCTCTTCAGCTTCGGCTTCGGCGAGTTGAGTATTTTCTTTGGACTCCTGCATGAGCTTGCGGACGGTCTCGGGCAACTGCACAGGCCCGGTGGGGGCCTCGCTTGGGACCTGCGTGAAAGAGACTTTTATCCCAGCGGCGGCAGCGGGAGGGCGACTGGCCTCTTCCTTGAGTTGCTCCATCATCTTATGAGCCTGTTCGCCGGCCGGTGTTTTTGGGTCTTCCTTCAGCAACGTATCCAACTCGCTTTGGGCCTCAGCGAAGTTTCCCTGGGCTTCCCAGGCAGCGGCCGCGTAGAAGTGAACCATAGCGGCGCCCTCATGCTTGCGCTCGTGAACCTTCTGAGCGGTGGCGACGACGGCTGCGAAATTTTGGTTCATGTATTGCCCAAATGCCAAGGCGGTTAGCAATGAAAGATCGAGCGGGGCAATCGTGGTGGCTTTTTGGATCGCTTGTTCCGCCGCCAGATAATGTTGGAGAGCCAGTTCAGCGCAAGCAAGGTTGAAAAAGGAAGTGGGCAGGTGATCGTCGAGCGCTACGGCTTGGGCGAACTCTGCGCGGGCTTGATCATTTTGCTTGAGGCCCAGGTAAGCATTCCCAAGCGAATTATGGGCTGCTACGAAACTGGGATAGATGGAGCTAGCGGTCGTAAGGTGCTGGACGGCGCCTTGGAACTCCTTCTTCATCAAGAGCTGGTAACCCTTTTCGTACTCGCGACGAGCCTTGCCGGGAGCCTTTAGGTCGAGCTTGGAGAGAGAGCCGGCGGCGCTCTCCAACGGGCTGCGATTCGCACCGTTTATCAACCAGAGACTGTGTTCCAGCATCGTTTCCTGAACAATACCGACCAATCCAGTCGAAGGCGTCATGCCAACATTCGATGAGGGGAAGCTAAAGACTTGAGAGAATGCTGCGCAGGGGAAGAACAGGAGTAGGAAAAGGAAAGCGGACGAACCTTGACGGATCATTGCCTAATCCCCGAGGCGAAAGGAATGTCACCCTCAACCCCCTGAAGTGTAAGCTCATGCAGCCGGTTTGGAAAGGGGTTTTGGCGGGAAGACCAGTGGGGGAAATTGCAGCCGATACTTGCTGAATTTGCTCGATGCGCAAGATTTTGCGACAGATTATAGAGAGACTAGAACAGGCTCATAAGGCCGGACGGGGAAATTTCCGGGGAGAGGAAGCGGAAATTTTCTAATCCGGCGGCACGGATGAGGCTCTCGGCCGCCAAATAGCCGCTGCGGACGGCGCCTTCCATGGTGGCGGGCCAACCGGTGGCGGTCCAGTCACCGGCGAGGAAGACGCGCGGCCATGCGGTGGTTTGCTGCGGCCGGTAGGCGTCAATACCAGGGCGTGGCGAGTAGGTGGCGTGAACTTCCTTTATGACGGTGGATTTCAGCAGATTCGCGTCGCGCGCCGCAGGAAAGAATTCGCGAACTTCTTTTAGAACGAGATCAACGATCTCGCCTCGCGATTTATCGATGAGGCTTTTAGAGGCGCTTACCACGAGTTCGATGTAGCTGCCAGCAGAATCGGTAGAGGCGCCCCGCGCAGTCAGCAGCCGTGTCTTGTTAAACATCCATTGAATCGTCCGGTCGAGAAGGACGGCGTGGTCGAGGTCGGTGATCTGGCGGTCGAACCAGAGATGGATTCCGGTGATGGGGCAGGATTCGAAATGAGCAAGCTTGTCGCGCAATGGCGCGGCTTCTGGAGTCTCGGGCAGAACGCTTGCGAGAGTGTTGAATGGTAGAGCGAGGATTAGGTAGTCGAACGGCTCGTCGTTGCCGTTCACGCGGATCCGCACTTGCGACGGTTCAGTGAAAAACGTTTCGAGTGAGTTACGGAAACGAATCTCGCCACCGCGTGCGCGGATATAATCTCCGGCGCAATTGTAGAGATCAGTGAGAGGAATGCTGGGAACGCCCATGTGACGAGCGGCGGGCGACTTCATCGACTCACGAACCACTTGTGCGGCGTAGGAGATCGAAATCAGATCGAGATCTTCGCTGAGGGCGCTGATCAGGATTGGCTTCCAGAAGCGTTCGATGGCATTGTGCGTCTGATGGTGCTCGCGGCACCAGTCCAGAAATGAACGCCCGGTATCACGTTGCCTGGTAAGCGTAAGGGCGGCGATAGCGCGCGAGATCGCGATTTTGTCTTTCGCACCGAGAAATGGAAAACGCAGGAATGACGGCGCAGTGTGCAGCGGGGCGGGCAGCGGCGAAGCATGCATGACGCTGGTGCGGCCGCCGGGTTCGATAAAAGTCATGTCTTCGTACCAGCGAATTTTATCTTCGACGCCGATGCGGCGGTAGAACTCCACCAGGTTTGTGCAGACGCGGAAGAGAACGTGCTGGCAGTTGTCGATGACTTCGCCGGTGCCGGGATGTTCGTAGGAAGAAGCGCGTCCGCCGAGATAAGGGCGGCGCTCGAACAGGGTGACGCGGAAGCCGATGGCGGCGAGAGCGCAGGCCCCAGCGAGGCCAGCCAAGCCGCCTCCCGCAATCGCTACAGTAGGTTGTGTTGTGGGTTGAGTCATCCGGGATTACAAACTGTCGCGGCAGTCACGGTCTAAAGCAGGTTCCTCCCCGGGATTGACGCCCGGTAAGGAATAACAACCGTATGATCTATCAGGCATCAGGTAATACGCTGAAGGAAACCTTTCGCGAGGATGCGCAGCTTTTCGCTGACGGTGAGACTCACTTTGCCACTGAAGACGTCGTACTGGCGTTCAGCGATTTTTTCCAGAAGCTTGCGATAAATATTGACCAGCACCCATAGCGCGGGCTGGCTGTCTTCCGAGATATAGGAATTCAGTTGTTCACCGGCCTGATAATATTCACGGGCTCGGTCCGCTTCCATGGCAAGCAAAGGACGGAAGCGCGCCGGCTCGGGAGCGGAAAGCAGCTCAGCGGCCGTTAAGCCGAACTTCGCAAGATCTTCTTGTGGAAGATACACACGGCCCATTGCGGCATCCTCTTTTACGTCGCGAATAATATTGGTGAGCTGGAAAGCCAGGCCGCACTGTTCGGCCAGAGGTTCGGCAGCGGGATCGCGATATCCAAAGATGTGGATGCAGACCAATCCAACCACCGACGCTACGCGATAGCAATAGACTTTGAGATCCTCGAAGGTTTGGTACTGAACGGTTAAGCCAGAAACGGGGACGACAGGCGAGACAGGATTTTCTAAACCTGCGGTTCCTGGCTCGACATCCATTGCGGTTCCCATCGCCAGTTCATCCAGTAAGCCGGCGGGAATCGTGAATCTGCGTTGCGTATCGGTAAGCCCCAAAAGAATTGGGTCGTCGCTGGGCTCGCCTTGCTGCACGCGGTGTAGCGCCTCCAGCCAAACATCGAGTTTGTAGCGGCGTTCTTCGACAGTCAGAGCCGGATCGTCCGCGATGTCATCGCAGCGGCGCATGAAGGCATAGACGGCGCAGAGAGACTCGCGCTTGCGTTTGGGCAGAACCAGAAACGCGTAGTAGAAATTCTTGGCGTTGCTGCGCGTGATTCCGCGGCACACCGAGTACGCCATGGTGAGCTGCGCCGGAGCGGGAGTCCAGGAAATGGACACCTGCTGCGCCCCTGCACTCATAGAAACCTCCTCAGAGCGGCGCGGGCTACCAGCGCCAGCTTGCGCGGCTTTGAGATCACTGGCCGGCGCCCCAGCACGGCGAAACCCTGGCGCTCGATGGCGTTCAGGATTTCCTGGCCGCCGCGGCTGAAGAGTTCGAGATCGACCGCCAAGTCTTTATCCACTTTCCCGACGAGCGGCAGACCGCGGTCAAACCATTGACGGGCGCGCTCGACTTGAAACTTCATCATTTCGCGAAACGCGGGAGTGTTGCGGTTCTGTGTCAGGTCTTCTTCAGGCACGGAATATTTCCGCAAGTCTTCAAGCGGCAAATAGATTCGGCCCTTCTCGTAGTCGACGCTGACGTCTTGCCAGAAGTTCGCGAGCTGCAACGCGGTGCAGGTGTAGTCGGAAAGCAGCTGGCGTTCGGCATCGCGATAGCCGCAGAGATAAAGCACGAGATGTCCGACCGGATTCGCCGAGTAGCGGCAGTAGGCGAGCACATCGTTGAAAGTCTCGAAACGCGTGACAGTCTGGTCTTGACGAAAAGCGATCAGGAGGTCGGAGAACTCGTGTTCCGGAATATCGAATTTTCGCACCGTCTCAGATAGAGCAACAAAAACCGGATGACGCGGCGTGCCGGCGTAGCAAGCATCAAGTTCGGCCTTCCACTCATCGAGTAACGCCAGCGACGCGGCTGGATCTCCCACTTCATCACCCAAGTCGTCGGAGATGCGGCAGTAGGCGTAAACGTTCAGGAAATCCTGGCGCAATTTTGCAGGAAGGAACCAGGTGGCGACGGAGAAGTTTTCGTAGTGAGTGCGAGCCAGGCGGCAGCAGTATTCGCGGGACTCTTCGAGCGAGGGTGCGAATTGCGGAATCGCGTATTCCGCGGGCAGGCGGCTCCAGCCCGTTGCAGGAGGTTGCCCGAACTGCAAATCGCTAGTAACGGGGCTCATGAGCTTAGAAGCATCCTCGGCAATCGGGAAATAGAATGAGTGTCCTGAGAGCTCCCTGCCGCGCCGCAGTCGCTGCAAGCATGCACGGATCCTTCGCTTCGCTCAGGTTAACAGGTCCAATTTTACGACAGGGGCAACTTTTCAATGTCAATCAGTTCATCGCCAATCAATGAACGGCAGCACAGAGGCAATCAGTGGCCGGGAATGATGGCCGTTTTGATGTCGCCGCCGCGGTTCAGCATGTGGCGGAGCACCTTTTGCAAGCTGGAGAGCGGAGCTTCGCCGGTGATGTAATCGGTGGGGCGAATCTTCTTAGCCGCGATCAAGCCGAAGGCACGGCGCACGGTTTCCGGAGTGTGATGGAACGTAGCTTTGAGCGTAATCTCGGAATAATGCAGACGATTGGTATCGAGCTGCACTTTCGATCCGCTGGCGCATCCGCCAAAGAAATTTACCGTACCACCCTTGCGCACCATCTCAACGGTCCACTCCCAGGCCTCGGGACGGCCCACGGCTTCGATCACTACATCGCATCCGCGCTTTTGGGGTGTCAGCGCGTGCACGGCTTCAACCACGTTCTGAACTTTCGTTGTCTGAACGATTTCATGAGCGCCCATGTGCTTGGCGGCTACAACCTGCTCATCGCGCTTCACGACCGAGATCACGTTGCAGCCAATGGCACGCGCCACCTGGACAAACATCAGCCCGATGGGACCGCCGCCGATAATCGTAACTGTGTCGCCGATTTCAACTCCGGTTTCATGCAGGCCACGCAAGACGCATGCCAGAGGCTCGGTCATGGCGGCGTCCTCGAAACTGACGCCGGGAGGGATCACGAGCATGTTAGCTTCGACAATGCGTCGCGGGACGCGGATGTATTCGGCGTAGGCTCCGTTGTTGAAGAGCAAATCCTCGCATAGGTTTTCCTGATGCTTGGAGCAGTAGAAACACATCTGGCAAGGAGCGGAATTCAGGGCAACAACACGCTGCCCCTTCTTGAAGCTGACGACGCCCTCGCCTACTTCTTCAATGACGCCAGCCAGTTCATGGCCGAACAGGGCCGGAGGAACGATCATGCGGGCGTGGTAGCCGCGCTGATAAACTTTGAGATCGGTGCCACAAGTGAGTGCGACTTGAACTTTAACCAGCACCTCACCTTTTTCCACGCGAGGGATGGGCACTCTTTCAATCTTGAGATCTTCTTTGCCGTACAGGACGGCGGCTGTCATTTTTCCGTTCACTGCTTATTCCCTTCCCAGGCCTGATGCTTCCAGGTGCTACCGGGCTGAATCACGACTTTCATCGATGAAGGCTGAGGATGAGCCGCCAGTTCCAACGCCTGGGCGGCATCCTGCAGCGGAAAGCGATGGCTGATCAACTGTTCCAAATCCATTTCGCGGTTCATCACAAATCGAACAGACTCTTCCTGCAAATCCACAGAGGCGCTATACGAACCGACCAGCGCCTTCTCTTCGACACAAATCGCAGCTGGATCAATGACTACTTCGCCGCGCTGCGTTTGCGCAAACAACAACACCCGTCCCCCCGGACGAACTGCATCCATAGCAGGACGAATCAGGGCATTGCTGCCGACAGCTAACATTACAGCGTCAGCTCCCCGCCCTTCGGTCTGCTGGCGCACAGAGTGAACCGTGTCGTTCCGGGATGCTTCAATTGTATGCTCAAATCCAAGGGTTTTAGCTATTTTAAGCCTCTCGGGATACAAATCGGAAGTAATCACCGTGACCCCCGCCCTTCGTGCCAGAACGCTTAGTATGATGCCGATCGGACCTTGGCCGATGGTCAGAACGGTCTCGCCGGGCTGCAAGCGAAGGGCTTCTATCCCCTTCATGCAAGTGTTAACCGGTTCCACAAAACACGCCTGTTCGAACGAAATACCGTCGGGAATCTTCACTGTACCCTGGTCGACGATCCAATCCATGACGCGGACGTATTCCGCGAATCCTCCGCCGGAGGGTTCGAAACCAGCGGTGCATCCTACCTTTTTGTAGGTTGGGCATTGGGCGAATGTCTTGTGACGGCAGTAGTAACACTGGCGGCAAGGGATGTGATGAAACACCATGACGCGGTCGCCGGGCGCGAACCTGCGGACGTTGGCGCCGACGGCAGCAACCTCGCCGGAGGTTTCGTGACCGAAGATGCGGGGCGCGGAATGAGAGCCGGTGGCAATTTTTTTGAGATCGGTACCACAGACGCCGCAGGAGTGAACCCGTACGAGCAATTCTCCGGCGCCGATCTTGGGAACCGGGACCGTCTCCAGCCGGACGTCGTTTACTGCGCGGTAAACGGCAGCGAGCATGGTCGCAGGAATTGTTCGGCTGCGGTCTTCGATTTCGATTTGTCCGGCAATACCCATCGCGCGTTAGATGAACCCTAAGTGATTTTTGCTTCAATTACATCGCTCGGATGCTGGGGGTATGCCTTCAGATGCCCGGCGAGGATTCTGGCAGCCTGGTTGCTATTACGAGCCAGAATCGCTACCCGCCCCCAGAGCCATGGACGCAGTGCCACAAAGAACGCAAAGCTTGCGGTTCTGAATTCGCCTTGTGGGCCGATGAACCTCGCCGTCTCAGGCATATCGAAATCTAACCCATCCGAGACTACTTTTGTTGCGGCAAATTGGATACCATGCACGCGCGCGGCGGCGGCTACTGCGGCGGCTTCCATATCCACGGCTTGCGCGTTGTAAGCTTCGGCGAGGTGCGCTTTTTGCTTACTGCCGGCCACGGCCATAAACGTCACCAGCAAACCTTTTCCTCCGTCAACCTCAAAGCGGCTCCCATCGCGGGCATCCAACACCACGGCTGGAGAGAATACGTCGCCGACCTGCAGGCCCGCATGCAACGCTCCGGCAAAGCCCACTGATAACACGAGCGCGGGATGATACAAGGCGATCACGGCTTCGGCCGCGCGGCGTGCGGCTTCCAGTCCGATTCCTCCGCAAACAATCACCATTTCCTCCTGCTCGAAAAACATGAACTTTCGGCCGCCGTACTCTCGCGGCGCGCGCGTGCAGTTTTTAATTAGTCCACGGACTTCGCGCTCAAGGGCGGCGACCATTGCGATCTTAGGCATAACCGTTAGCCTTGAACCACTCGACTGCGCGCCGAAGTGCGCCGTCGACTGGAATTGTCTTCCATCCCAGTTCGCGCTCGGCTTTGCCGGACGTGGCCCACATTTTTTTCTTTCCCATGCGAACCGTTTCGATAGTGGCGCGCGGCTCCCGGCCTAGCAGGCGGCCGGAAAACATTTCATCCACCGCGCCGGCGACGTAGGCAACGGCGTAAGGCAACTTAACCGTGGGCGAGGGCAAGCCGGAGATTGCGGCCAGCTTATCCAAAATCTGTTTCAAGGTGAGGTTCTCGCCGCCAAGGATGTAGCGCTCTCCGCTGTTCCCTTTCTCCATCGCCGTAATATGTCCGCGGGCGCATTCGCGAACGTCGACCAGGTTAAGGCCGGTTTCTACGTAGGCGGGGAATTTTCGTTTTAGAAAATCAACAACGATTCGTCCAGTCGGAGTGGGCTTGATATCCTGCTCGCCTATGGGCGTTGTGGGATTCACCGTAACCACGCGCATAGCGCCCTGGCCGGCTTCGAGGGCCACCTGCTCGGCCATAAACTTTGAGCGCTTGTAGTGCCCAATCATTCCCGCAAGCGAAACTGGAGAATCTTCGTCGGCAGGATGGCCGTTTCCGGTGAAACCGATCGTGGCTACAGTTGAGGTATACACCACGTTACGAACGCCGTTCTTGCGCGCAGCTTCGAGAACTGCACGAGTGCCTTCCACATTGGAGCGGTACATTTCGGCGGGATCGCGCACCCAGAGCCGGTAGTCCGCGGCGACGTGAAATACGGTCTCGCACCCTGCCATCGCCTTTTGCAGGGATGCGGGGTCGCGCAAATCGCCGGTCGCGGTTTCGGCGTTGAGTCCCTCCAGATTTTTCAGATTGCTCGTGGAGCGCACTAACAGGCGCAGATCGGCTCCCTGCTCCGCCAACACGTGGGCTACGTGGGAGCCTAGGAATCCGGTTGCACCTGTGACGAAAGCTAGCATGCGTAGCAATTGGCAGTTGGCAATTAGCGGTGAGGTCTGTAGTTGGCGAATGCTAATTGCTAATTGCCGATGGCTAATTGTTACTTTTCTCCATCACCTTGGCATAAGTCGTCAACGCTAGCAGTGGAAAGTACTGGCGATAGAGATGATATTTCAAATAGAACACGCGCGGAAAGCCGGTTCCGGTAAAGAAAGGTTCGTCCCATGAACCATCTTCTTTCTGCGTACGCAAAAGATAAGCGACCCCACGCGCCACGGAATCGCTGCGCGTGTCGCCGACCGCAAGCAGACCAAGAATCGCCCATGCGGTCTGCGATGGCGTGCTCTCGCCAACGCCGCGCAAAGTCGGATCGTCATAAGAACCCACCGTCTCGCCCCAGCCGCCATCCGGATTCTGCATCATGCGCAACCATTCGGCGCCTTGCTGGATGCAAGGCTCGTGATTGTCCATGCCAATGGCTTCAAGGCCGCGCAGAACCAACGCAGTTCCGTAGATGTAATTCACCCCCCAGCGGCCGAACCAGCTGCCGTCCGGCTCTTGCTCGTCGCGAACGAATTGAATGGCACGCTTCACCGCAGGATGGTTCTTGTCGTAGCCGTAAGTAGCCATCATCTCGAGAATGCGGCCGGTTATATCGACGGTCGCGGGATCGAGCATGGCATTGTGATCGGCGAAGGGAATATGCTGAAAAACCATCTTGTCGTTGTCTTTATCGAACGAGGCCCAGCCACCGTTCTTGCACTGCATCGACAAGATCCAATCGATCGCGCGTTGCACAGACTCGCGCTGGTAGCGCCCGTTGGGATGCTCGACGCGGCTCAGAGCCAGGCAGACCATTGCAGTGTCGTCAACGTCGGGATAGAACTCGTTGTTGAATTCGAAATACCAGCCGCCCGGTTTGCCGGCCTTGTTCTTGACCTGCCAATCGCCGGGATTGCGAACTTGTTTCTGCAAGATCCAATCGGCGCTCTTTACCATACGCGGATCGTTGGCAAGCACTCCGGCTTCGGCCAGAGCGAAGACTGCATAAGCCGTGTCCCACACCGGGGACATACAAGGCTGCATGCGGAACGTATCTTCTCCGTCTATCCCCACCTCTTCGATTCCAAGTTTCTCGAACTCATCCAGTGCTCGAATTACCTGCGGATCGTCGAGAGAATATCCCTGGCAGCGCAGGGCAATGATGGCATTCATCATCGAGGGATAAATCGCGCCCAAGCCGTCGCTCATTTCGAATCGTTCGAGCATCCATTTCTCGGCTTGCTTCAGCGCAATGGAACGCAGTGGCCGGATGTGGACACGCTCAAACCAGTGAGTGAGGCGATCCAAACAGAGAAAGAAATTTCGCCATGACACCAGCTTTTTCGACCAGCGCAGGTGCATGCGCGACTTCTGCATGCCGCCGACAAACAGCTCTTCGACACCCATCTCGCGCGGAATTTTCTTGAACGGCTTCTTCGCATAGCAGATCGAAAGCGGCACCAGAATAGCGCGCGACCAGGACGATATCTCGTAGATGTTGAACCAGAACCAGTTGGGAAACAGAACGATTTCCGGCGGAATGGCTGGAACCGCATCGTAATCGTACTGGCCAAAAAAGCAGAGATAGATCTTGGTGAATGTATTGACTTCGGTGACCCCGCCGAGTTCGAGGATTTTTTTGCGGGCACGCTGCAAGACGGGATGATCGGCATCATATCCCGCCAACTTGAGGCCGAAATATGCTTTCACCGAAGCGCTGATGTTCGAAGGCCCCGCGGCGTAGATACTCCAACCGCCGTCTTCATTCTGATGTTGCACAATCCAGTTGGCGGCCTTCTGAAAGCGCGCGGGATCTCCCGTTCCGAGGAGCGTGTGCAGCAGAATGTAATCCGACTCGAGGGTGGTGTCGGCTTCGAGTTCGCCGCACCAATAACCTTCCTCGTGCTGTGCCGAAAAAAGAAGCTTGCGCGCGGCGCTCATGGCGGCGCCCACACGGGCGCCCAAGCCATCGATTTTGCCGAAGCGAAGTTGTGGCTCGGATGCCAGGTTTGAGTCGGGGGAGTTAGTGTCCATCAGTGTGCGGCTCCGTTAATCCGCGGTGGCACCTGCCGGAGCGGCGGCGATAGCTTCGACAATCTCCGGCGGCAGCCCGAAGCGGACGTTTTCCGGCATCACTTCGAGTTCCTGCACGTTGTCGAAACCTTTTGTGGCCAGAAACTTCATGGTTTCCTCCACCAAACATTCTGGCGCAGAAGCGCCAGCAGTCAGCGCGATCGTCTTCACGTCAACCAACCATCCGGGCTCAATGTCTTTGTAACTATCGATAAGATGCGAGTTCGTACCCAGGTTCCGGGCCACTTCGACCAGACGATTCGAGTTTGAACTGTTTTCCGAGCCCACCACCAGTAGCAAGTCAGCGTCCGAGGCTACCTGCTTGACCGCGACTTGGCGGTTTTCGGTGGCGTAGCAAATATCCTGCGCCGCCGGGCCCTTGATATTCGGAAACTTCTTTTTCAGGGCGGCGATGATGTCCTTGGTCTCGTCCAGGCTCAGCGTGGTTTGCGTGAGATATGCCACGCGGTTTGGATCAGGCACGGTCAGCGATTTTACCTGCTCGGGATTGCCTACGACTTGGGTGACCAGCGGAGCTTCGCCCAGAGTTCCGACGACCTCGTCGTGATCGTGATGCCCGATGAGGATGAGCGAATAGCCTTCCTTGGCGAACTTCACGGCTTCAACGTGGACCTTTGTGACCAGCGGACAGGTTGCATCAATCACGCGGAGGCCGCGCCGGGCGCTGTGCTCCCGAACCTCGGGCGAGACTCCGTGGGCGCTGTAGATCACGCGCTCACCATTGGGAACTTCGTCTTCGCTGTCGACAAAGATCGCACCTTTGCCGCGGAGTTCGTCCACCACAAAGCTGTTGTGAACAATCTCTTTGCGGACGTAAATTGGCGGACCGAAGGCCTCGAGGGCGATGCGGACAACGTCAATTGCCCGTACTACGCCAGCGCAGAAACCGCGCGGCTTCAGCAACAGCAAAGTCTTTCCCTGGCTATTTGGCACTAAATAAACTCCTGCTCTGCGATTCCCTGAATGCTAAGCGCAAATGTCATTAAACCTATGTTATCAGGGTACACGAAGCCCATTTTGGCGATACTGATAACCTATCGGAAAGTACCTTCATGGTCAACGTAAGCCGCACAAACGGCTGGGATTAGCAGTAAAAGGTGAAAAACTGGGGGCGAGCGGGATGCTTTCTAATTCGCCATATGGTTTGCGGTTAGCAAAATCTCTACCACACTCTAGTCACGCCGTATCCATCTAGTGCCTGATCATTGCTCAGAATAGGAACATTTTCAGCCAAGGCCTGCGCAATCAGCATCCGATCGAACGGATCTTTGTGTGGACCAGGGAGCGAACCTGCGCGAATCCCATGATCTGCGGTCACGTCTAGAATCTCTATGTGTGCCCACGATAGCTGGATAACAAAATCCTGAATCAGACCTGCCGCAGCAGGCAATCTTCCCAGACGAACCTTGGTAGCCATCTCCCAAGCGGAAGCCGCGCTGACCAACGCCAGATTACTTTTCTGTTCGATGAGAGCATGTGCAGTCTTCGACAACTGTCGATCGCTTGTCATCCACCAGATCAAGGTGTGGGTATCCAGCAATAGGCGCAAAGCCGCTTACTCCCAGCCTTCCAACTCTTCAGGAGGCAACGGCTCAAAGAATTCGGGCCCAATTTTAATTTTCCCCTTCCAAGCTCCCGGCTTCCGCTTGCCGCTCTCGCTTTCAATCGCTACAAGGCGCACTACCGGCTGTTTCCCGCGGGCGATGACAATTTCTTCGCCTCGGCAGGCCTTTTCGATGAGCCGTGAAAGCTGTGTCTTGGCCTTATGGATTGTGATCGTTTCCATACTGTTCGCTTGGTTAGCTAAGATATCTTAGCTAATCCATTAAATCATGTCAAGCAAGGCTTCAGGCGTTATGCGTTGGCCTTGATCATTTGCTCCGCGTGCTTGCGGGAAGTGTCAGTGAGCTTCGCGCCACTGAGCATGCGAGCAACTTCCTCGGTGCGTTCTTCGGCGACGACGAGGCGGATACTGGTACGGGTTCGGCCATTGCGCTCTTTTTTTTCGATCACATAATGATGATCGGCGAACGTCGCGATCTGGGGAAGATGTGTCACGCACAAGACTTGGTTTGAGCGGGCCAGTGATTTTAGCTTTTTACCAACGGATTCGGCGGCGCGGCCGCCTATGCCGGTATCGATTTCGTCGAAGACCATCGTTCGTTGAGCTCTTCGCTTGGCGGTTTGGCGTGTGCCAGCCTTCGCGGGCAAAGCTTGCCCTAAGCTTGTCGAAGGGTGTGCCCGAGCGACACGGTCTGTCCCCGACTCCACGCTTACCTTCAGCGCCAGCATTACACGCGACAATTCTCCGCCGGACGCGACGTGTTCGAGCTGGCGCATGGGCTCGCCGGGATTGGTGGCGATCATATAAAGCACCTGATCGATTCCGCTTGGCGACCAGTTCCCTTCTGCTTCCGACGTTGTCATTTCTATGCGAAAGGCGGACTTCATTGCGAGATCGTTGATTTCCGTTTCGACCAGCTTCTCCAGCTTCCGAGAGGCGTCTTGCCGCTTTTTTGAAAGCGATCGCGCTGCGTGCAAATAATCCCCGGCTGCTTTGGCTGAGTCGGACCGCAGTTCGCGCAAAATCTCGTCTTTGTTTTCGACCTCGGAAAGCTTGCGGGCAACATCGGCTCCGAAGGCAATGACGTCTTCGAGCTTGGGACCATATTTGCGCTTCAACCGGTCGAGCGCGGCGAGACGGTCCTCAACTTCGGCCAAATGCTCTGGAGAAGCATGGATTCCCCCGGCATAATCGCGCACGGTGGCACCCACATCTTCCACGCTGATGCGCGCTGTTTCCAGCGCGGCAAGCGCTTCCTGAAACTTGGGCTCGTATCGCGCCAGCTCTTCAATCTGTTTTTGCGCAGCTCGCAGGGACGAAGACGTGGAAGCGTCGCCCTCATAGAGAAGATCGAAGGCGTGCATGGCGGCGTTGTAAATTTTCTCCGCATTGGCGAGGACGCGCTTCTCCGTTTCTAATTGCTCGTCCTCGCCAGCCTTTAGTTTGGCCTCTTCTATTTCCTTTTTCTGAAACATCCAGAGGTCTACGAGACGCAGCCGGTCCTGCTCCCCTCGTTCCAAGTCCTCGATGCGGGAGCGGATTCCCTTCCATGATTCGTAAACTGAAACGACAGGCTCAACTTGGCCGCCTGCGAAACCGTCGAGGAGCGCCAATCTCGCTGGTGCATCGAAGGACAACAGCGTTTCGTTTTGCGCGTGGATCGTTGCCAGATGCGGCGCAAGCTGCCGCAGTACAGCGACTGTGGCCGCCTGATTGTTTACGAAAACGCGGCCTTTGCCACCGGGGGCAATTTCGCGGCGGATAATCAGGGAACCATCTTCGGATTCGTCAAGGCCATTTTTCTCCAGCACTTTTTCGATCGCGTCTTCAGCCTCGGCTTCGGTCTCGAACACAGCTGATACAACGGCTCGCTCCGCGCCGCTCCGAATTACATCACTGGACGCTTTCTCGCCCAGCAGCAGCGCCAGCGCATCGATGAGAATGGATTTCCCCGCGCCGGTTTCGCCAGTCAATAAATTCAGACCGGGGGCAAATTCCACCGCCGCGTTGTCGATCACCGCATAATTTTCCAATCGCAGCTCAACCAGCACGGAGCGTCCTATCCAGTAAATAAAGTCTCAAGGTTTTGCGCAGCATAGCATGAAAATCAAATGGCCGATCGATTTCTGGATGAGGACATTGCTGGTGAGGGGCGAGGAAAAAAACCACGACCGAGGCCGTGGCTTTTAGGGTGGGCGCGCCGAGTCTGGTTAACTGGCCTTACTGTAAGTGTCAGCGCCTGATTGTGTTGACCCGGGATTGATCACTTCTTTGCGGCGCTCCCGGAGCCGGTTCTGGAAAGTATCCCAGCGTGGACCGATTCCATTTGCGCTTTGGCTGATTTCGACGGTATCAGTGCCGGCAGCGAAGCCGCCTCGTTCAAATGCACCCGTGTCTTTAAAAGTAAGGCCCGAACCGACAGCACGATCGGAGCGGAAGTTTCCCGTCATCTGCTGCGTCGTCGGAGTGATATTCCGGTCTGTGCCTTCACGGTGCATCACGGGACCGGTATGCCATTTGGAACGATACTTTCCTTCATAGTCCGCCCATTGCTGATCGGATTCAAGGTGCGATTCGTCGTAAGGCGGCAAGCTCTCGACCTGCTCTTTACTCAGGTCGACAGCAAAGTCGTCCTTATGTTCGGCGGAGGCCCGAAGCCGCTCGGACGGAACAATAAATTTCTTCGTTGAGAGCCATCCTCCGGTATCAACCACAACATAGCGGATCAAACCGCTAGCATGATCAAAGATCACATCGTCGATCTTGCCTAATTTCTCGTCATTCCAGCCGAAGAGTTTCGAACCACGGATGTCTTCCGCTGCGTCTGTGAAGCGATAGTCTCGTAGCATTCCCTGTTGCGCCATAAGTTCATCCTCCCGCGGAGGTCGATGTGATCCCGCACCTTTTGGATGCCACTCCCGCATGCCGGGTATAGCGACAAATTCACGTTGCAGCTCGACGAGGAAAACCCACCAGAGGCGCACAGACGAGTTTCCACAGGTTATGTTTCAGATACGTCCCGCAATGCTTCGGTCCGCATCATCTATAATCCAAAAAAAAGGATTCTCTAACCTCGATGCAAATTGCCTGCGTGCTTGCACTGTTCGTCGGCGGCGAAATAATCGAACTTGTCTCCAGCACCGGTCCGGTCGCCAAATTCGTTTTGTTCACCTTACTAGCCTTCAGCCTTATCTCCTGGGCAATTATTCTCACGAAATGGAGCTTGCTGCGCCGCGCCCGGTTGCAGAGCGGGCGCTTTCTGCGGGCATTTCGCAAGGCACAACGCTTACAGGATATTGCGACGGTGGCAGATCAGTTTCGTCCCAGCCCGCTGGTAGGAGTATTCGAAGGCGGCTTTTTGGAATACAAGCGCCAGGTTTCGACTCCCTCGGGTGCGCTGCGCAGCCTGACCGCGGTGCAGCGCGGCATGCAGATCGGAGCGTCGGAAGAAATCACCCGGTTGGAGCGGAACGTTCCATGGCTCGCGATCACAGCCGCGGTGACGCCTTTCATCGGATTGTTCGGGACGGTGTGGGGCATCATTGACGCATTTCACGGATTGGGCACCGCTGGCGGTGCGACCTTGCGGGCCGTCGCTCCAGGAATTTCGGAAGCTCTCATTACTACCGCAGCTGGGCTCGTGGCCGCTATTCCGGCGGTTATCGCTTATAACCTGATCGGGAATTCCATTCGCGTGTTCGCCGCTCGCGGGGACGATTTCGCGCTGGAAGTCCTCAATGCGGTTGAGAGCATGCAGCCGCAGGCTGCGGCCGAAGTGAGGCGCTGATGGCCTTCACCTCCTCCAACGGCCGCACTCAGACCGCGCTCGCCGATATCAACATCACACCGCTGGTCGATGTCGTGTTGGTGTTGCTCATCATTTTTATGGTCACGGCTCCTGTACTACAGTCGGGTATCGAGGTTAGCGTCCCTAAGACCCGCACAGTAAAAGAAATCACGGAAGAACGGATCGTTATAACGATTAACAAGGATCAGCGGGTTTTTCTGGGCAATGACGCGGTTAATATTAACCAGATTGCCGACAACATTCGTCATCGGGTGCGCGACCCGCGCAACCAATTTATCTTCGTCCGCGCCGACGAGAACGTGCCTTTCGGCGCCTTCGCCACTGTGATGGACGCCGTAAAACAGTCAGGGATCGCCAATGTGAGCATCGTGACTCAGCCTTTGGATCAAAATGGCTCAAAACGCTGAGATATTTTTCGAGCACGACAGTTGGCCACGGGCGCTGGGCTGGTCTGTGGGCTTCCACGTCGCGGTTGCAGCCGTCATTCTGCTTTACTTGGTCGTGTCCGCGGGACCGCGCGGCAACAACTGGGGAGGCGGAGGAGGAGGTTCGGCCATCGGCGTCACGATGGTAAGTTCCGTACCGTTGCCTGCGTCCGCGGCAAAAACCGAGAACGTGCTGGCGAACGAATCGAAAGGCGTGACCAAATCTCAACCGAAGATTGAGGAGAAAGAGCCCGACGCGATCGCGATCCAGGGCAAGAATACTAAGATCAAGCCTAAGAAACTTCCGACTCCGACCAAGGAAAAACCGAAGTCCGCGCCCGAGGAAGAGACCAACCAGGTTGCGTTCGGCGAGGGCGGACCGGTCAGTGGTCCTTACGGCAGCTTCGCGTCCGGTGGCGCTAAAGGCGGATTCGGCATCACGGGCAGTGGCGGAGACTTTGGAACGAAGTACGCCTATTACGTCCAGATCGTGCAGCGAAAAGTATCGGAGAACTGGTTGAAGTATGAAGTTGATCCGCGGATCACCAGCGCGCAGCGGGTTTACATCACCTTTGACGTGGCGCGCGATGGACATCCCTTCAATGTGAGAGTCGAGCAGTCCAGCGGCGTACCTTCGCTGGACGTCTCAGCGACGCGCGCCTTGCAACGCATCGACACATTTGGGCCGCTGCCGCAGGACTACAGCGGCAGCAAGATCTCAGTAGAATATTGGTTCGACTACAGCAAGAAATAAAATAGATGAAATCAGCCCGTTGAAGGCATCCATCGAGACAGGAATTCCGGAACTGGCGATCCACCGGATTAAAACGCCGAGCATCTACGTGATTATTCTTTAGGTTCCATATTCCGATTATGATCGAACGTGACTTGCCAATGAGAACATGTCGGCCTACGATACTGTCGCATACGGTATCTTCTTGCACGAGTTTCTGCAGCGGATCCAACCGGATGGACGAAGGACATAAAATATTTCCGCACCTTGGCCTGATTGCCGCGCGGCTTGTGAGCGTGGTGTCTTTCGTAATCCTGTTCTCTTCCCTGTTAACTTCTACGAGCTTTGCTCAGGATTGGGTTCGCACCGGTTCCGGGCTAGGGGTCGAGAAAGTACGACTCGCTGTTCCTGATTTCAAGCCATCCAGCGGCGATCCGCAGAACACGGCTCTGCTCAAGGTTTTTAACGACACTTTCTGGAATGACCTGGACAATTCCGGCGTCGTCGAACTCGTCTCGAAGAGTTTTTATCCTTTGCAGGTACCGGGGCAGCCGACCGAGATTACCTTTCCGGCTTGGAGTTCTCCTCCACCCAATGCCGCGATGCTAGCCTTCGGCAATCTGGCTGTAGTCAACGGAAAAGTGACGGTTCAAGGTTGGCTCTACGACGTTAAGAACACGGCTTCGCCGCAGGTTCTCGGCAAGCAATATGCGGACAATGCCACGGACGAAGCGGCCCGCGTTATCGCGCATAAATTCGCCGACGAGATTATCTTCCGTTTAGGCGGCGGCGTTCCAGGCATTGCGGAGAGCAAGATTTATTTCGTCAGTGACCGTTCCGGCCACAAAGAAATCTGGGTGATGGATTACGATGGCTCCAATCAGCGGCAACTGACTCATCAGGGTTCAATCTCTCTTTCGCCGCGCATCTCACCGGACGGCTCTCGTCTGGCATTCAGTTCCCTTACAAAATCTGGCTGGGACATATTGATGTACTCGATCGACCTAAACCGTCTGGTGAGTTTTCCGAGGTTCGGGGGCACCAATCTGGCGCCGGCGTGGTCGCCCGACGGGGCGAAACTTGCGCTGTCTTCCTCGCGCGGGGGTAATTCCCAGATCTATGAGAGCGATGCCAGCGGCGGCAACTTTCATCGCATTACCAGCGGCAAAGGCCCGGACGTGTCTCCAGTGTGGAATCGCAAGACCGGCGCCCAAATTGCGTTCGTCAGCGGAAGCACCGGACTGCCGCAGGTCTATACCATGGAGGCGGACGGGACAAATCAGCAGCGCATGACGGATCAAGGCTATGCGGTTTCGCCCAACTGGTCGCCGAACGGGCAGTTTCTTACCTTGGCATGGATTCGCAAGTATGGTCCAGGCGAGCCGGGGTCCTCGGACATTTATCTGATGGATATTGCCAGCAAACAGTGGGTTCAGCTGACCCATGATGGCGGACGCAACGATTTTCCTTCGTGGTCGCCCGACGGACGCCATATCGTCTTTCAGTCGGCGCGCTCGGGCAAGGAAGAAATCTGGGAAATGCTGGCCGACGGCACCAAGCTGCATCAATTGACTTTTACGGGTCGGAACTCGCAACCGAATTGGAGTTGGAAGTAATCAGTTAGAAATCAAAAACACTTCGTCGGGACTCGATATTGTTTTTCGGGTTCGCAGGAGGACTCAAATTGAAGGGAACAAACGTGAAAAAAAGTAACTCCGCTCAACACACACTGAAGGCGCTCGCTACTTTACTCGCATTGTGCGCGATTATGATGCTGGGCGCTTGCAAAAAGAAAGCGGCTCCGCCGCCTCCACCGCCGCCTCCACCGCCGCCAACACCCACCGCTTCCATCTCGGTGAGCCCTGATACGATTCAAACGGGACAATCCGCGACATTAAGCTGGCAGACCTCCGGCGCCACCGATGTTTCCATCGACGGCATTGGAGCGGTCCAAGCCAGCGGATCGCAGCAGGTGAGCCCCTCCGACTCAACCACTTATCACCTCGTGGCCAAGGGTTCGGGCGGAACTCAAGAGGCTACTACGCGCCTGACAGTAGCGGCGCCGCAAGCTCAGGCTGCACCCCCTCCCTCGCCTACGGAGGAAGATCTGTTCGGGCAAACGGTAAAGGACATCTACTTCGATTATGACAAGTCGGATATCAGCGGCTCGCAGCAGGCGTCGGTGCAGGCCGATGCGCAATTCCTCAGTCAGCACTCGAATATTAGCTTTACGATTGAGGGGCACTGCGACGAGCGTGGTTCCACGGAATATAACCTGGCACTGGGCGACCAGCGGGCTTCATCCGTGAAGAACGCGTTGGTATCGGCTGGAGTAAGCGCTAGCCGGATTAAGACCATCAGCTACGGCAAGGAAAAGCCGTTCTGCATGGAATCCAATGAAAGCTGCTGGCAGCAAAACCGCCGGGGGCATTTCGTTTATCAGAAGTAGTCATTTTGTTCAGGGGCGGCGAAATCCGCCCCTGCCCTTTCTCCTGGTTTCTCGAAGCATTATCTTCACAACCCGCAACGCTCCCAATCCGTCTAAAATAGACTTGTCTAGCTTAGACATCCTCAGATTATGAGAAATCCGCTTATGACACATCGACGACTGACCGCTGTTTTCGTCCTGCTCGGCACACTTTGGCTCGCCGCCACGCCAGCCTGGGGTGTCAACAAAGAAATGATTCAACTGCAAACCCAGGTTCAGCAACTGCAGGAGCAGATGACCGCCATGCAGCGCAGTTTCGACGAGCGCATGGGAGTCATGAAGAATCTGGTTGAGCAGGACACCGACGCGGTGAATAAGGTCGCCTCCGCGCTCACCGCGTTGCAGAACTCATTGCAAAAGCAACAAGGCGATTCCTCGGGCCATGTCGAACAACTATCGGGGCAGATCCAATCATTGAATGACACGCTCGACGAACTGAAGGCGCGCCTGGCAAAAGTCAGCAAGCAGCTTGAGGACATGCAATCCTCCCAGCAAAGCCAGGCTGCGCAGCAGGCCCAGCAACAAGCGCAACAGCAGGCGGTCGCTTCGGCTCCGCCCCCCGACGTGCTCTATAACAACGCTCTGCGTGATTACAACGGCGACAAGAATGATCTTGCCACTCAGGAATTTTCCGACTACGTGAAGTTTTATCCCAACACCGACCTGGCGGGAAACTGCTATTTCTATCTTGGCGAAATTCAGTTCCGCCAGGGAAATTACCAGCAGGCCGCACAAAGCTACGATCAGGTTCTGCAGAACTTTCCCACCGGAAACAAAACCGCGTCGGCTGAGTTGAAGAAAGGCTTCGCGCTGATTGAACTGGGTAAGCAGGAAGACGGAGTGGTAGAACTGCGGCGTGTGATCCAGCGCTACCCGCGGTCGAATGAGGCGCTACAGGCGCGAGAGCGGCTAAAAAAGCTGGGTGTTTCGGGTCGTTCCGGCGAATAGTTTGTTCCTCCAATGAGGTTCATGATGACTAAGATTTCTGACAACGATCCCGACCGCGCCAAGGGCGCAACCGAAGGCGAAGAACATCATCACGACGGGAACCTTGCCCTGTCCGAGCAACTTGGACATCGCGATCAGGATCCGCGGATCAAGGATGCTGATTCAGACTTCCCCGAACCTGGAGCAAGTCCGGAACATTCAGGTGAACGTCCACCGAAGAAGGCGAGCCAGCGAAGTAAGCGGTGAAGCCTGAGGCGACCCGCAGAGGCCTCGGGCGTTCCGACTCCGGCCTTGGGATTCGAGCCTGAAGTAAGCCGCTAGAAGCTCCCCCTCAAATCGCCATGGGGCCGACTTCTTTTTCCACTTCAGCAATGTCAACCATGGCGATGGCGTCCCAAGGGCAGCCGTCGAGAAAGCAACCGTCGGGCCCTTTGCTGAGGCATTTCTTGCAGCCAATGCAGAGAATGGGATCCACTGCGATACGCCCGAACGGCGTACTGTCTTCGTCCGCCACCCAGAACATGCAATCTTCCACCGGACAATATTCCACGCACGCCGGCGATCCGGCGCATCCGGTGCAGCACTCGGTAATCACGGCCAACTCTTTCGGCTTTTTCTTTCGCGGCGTAGTAAGTCCCTTGGACTTCGGTTCGGCCTTCATCTCGTCAGGAACCATGCCGACAGCTTTGGCGGCGCCGGGTGCAGGAGGCATAGCCGCGATTATAACCCGAATCGTCAAATTTGCAGCCGCTGCCGTGCGCTGGCCCCATGAACCAAAACGGCACTGGCCGCAACCATTGTGATACTGAATACAATTTCCACGCGACCGATTCTGCTATAGTGAACCCCTGCGAAGGAGCATCCATGGCAGGAAAAAGCGTAAACAAAGTCATCCTCATCGGCAACCTTGGCAAGGATCCGGAAGTGAAATTCACGCCCAGCGGAACCCCGGTGGCCAAGTTCAGCCTGGCAACCAACGAACGGTTTAAGGACAAAGAGGGCCAATGGCAGGACCGCACCGAGTGGCACAACATTACCGCGTGGGCGCGTACCGCGGAAATTATTGGTGAGTATGTAAAGAAGGGCAGCAAAGTCTATATCGAAGGCAGCTTGCGAACCCATTCCTGGGACGACAAGACGAGTGGTCAAAAGAAGTACATGACAGAGATCGTGGTGAATGATCTGGTCTTGCTCGGCGGACGGGGCGAAGGCGCGGGCGGTGGAGGAGATCTCAGCAGCTCGCGCGGCGCAGCATCCGGCGGCGGCAACAACTTCGATCAGCGGATGCCTGAGCCTGAGCACGCAGGAGCCAGCGCAGGGCCGATTACGGATGAAGATATTCCGTTCTAGTGGGCCGCGCATCCATCCTGGCGGAGCGGTGACTGCATAGAAATGGCGCGGGCGAGTCGCCCGCGCCCACACAACCAATCGGAATTACGCGCCCTGCAGCGCCGGCTCGACTTGGTAAATTGAATACCATGAAGTCGCAGCCTTCAGTTTCTCGTTGACGTTGTTGATGTTCTTTACGCCCTCGGTCTCCAGCCATTTGCGGAATGCCGCGGCGCCCTGCTTGGCGTAGATCGGAATGCCTTCTTTCCACGTCGCGCGGCCGCACAGCACGCCGTTGAACTTCACTCCTGATTCGCCGGCCAACTCCAGCGTCTCGCTGAACTCCGAATTACTTACGCCCGCCGAAAGATAAATGAACGGCTTGGTGGCGACGTTCGCCGCCTTGTGAAACAGATCGATCGCTTCCTTCTTTGAATAAGCCTTCTGTCCGCCGAACGACTTCGTCCCCTCGACGAACTTCATATTCACTGGCACTTCGACCTTCAACACATCCACGCCATAGCGATCCTTGCTGAACTCCCGCATGCTCTCAGTAACGATCTGCGGCTTCTTCTTCGCATAATCCAATCCCTTCTCGTCCGCACCTTCTTCATAGCCAACAAACTCCAGAAAATAAGGGATGTCATTGGCACGGCACTCATCGCCGATGCGTTCTACCCAGGCATGTTTTTTATCATTCACGTCTTTAGGATCGAACGGGGAGTAATAAAGCAGAATCTTCACGCAGTCTGCGCCCGCTTCCTTCAATCGCCGCGCCGACCAATGATCCAGCAAATCGCCGAGGCGGCCGGGTCCGGTCTTGTCGTAACCCGTTTTCTCATATGCGAGCAGCAGCCCGGCGTTCTTCGCCCGGCGCTTTGAAGCCGGCAGGCCCCACTCCGGATCGAGCAGAATCGCGCTGGCGTGCGGAGTCAAAACTTCGGCCACCAGCGTCTTGAACTCCTCCATCATGGCATCGCTTATCTCTCCGCCTTTTTCTTTGCTCAGCGATTTCTGCAGTGACCCACGCTGATCCATCGCCGCCGCCGCAATCACTCCGCGCTCATTCGAGACTTTCTTGAGACCCGCAAGTTTGCCAGGGGTAAGCTTCATAGGTTCCTCCAGGACTGCATGACAAGATGAATGCCCGAAAACAGTTAATTGTAAACCACCACCGTGCGATTGAATCCCTAGATTAGACGATCCAAACCGTGCCCATTGTCCGGATCCGAGTTCGTCCGCGAATTTCCAGTGACTGCGGCCGCGCAAAGTGCTTAAATTGCAACCTGATCTCGGGAAGCGCTCGGAGGTCGGATGGAAACGGATCCGATGGAAAAAGATCGGATGGAAAAAGATCTTTCCCGTGCAACCAGCACCCTCAAGCTGATCGGCTTCGCCCTGCTGGCAGTTGCCATCACGACTCTCGCTGGCGGTATCTGGGCTGGGCTGCTCATCACCAATCTGCAAACCGCTCCTGCGGTTCCCTGGTCCGTTCCCGCGATGGCCCTTCTGCTCTGGCTGGCATGGAGCTACCTTGGTGGCAAGGGCTGGCCACGCAGCACCTCAGAGGCCCGCCGGCATTATCTGCGCGCCAATCCAAAACCAGTGCGCGTCTATCTGTGGGCCTCGATCGCAGGTGGCCTCGCGGTGATCGCCCTGGCTGGATACTGGATTGCGCTGTTCCAGTTAGTCAAGATGCCGCCCAACGCCTTCTCCGATGTGTCCGCCTACCCTCGATTCACCGTAGGACTCATGATCTTGATGGGATCGCTGGTTGCTCCTCTGATGGAAGAGGCCGCCTTCCGCGGATATTTTCAAGTTGCCCTCGAACACCAGCTTCGCGCCCCGCTCGCTATCGCCATCTCATCGCTGATATTCGCTCTGGCTCACGGCCCCACCCAAGGTTTTCTGTGGCCCAAGCTCCTCTTCTACTTTCTGGTTGGCGTAACGTTTGGCGCCATAGCTTACCTCACCAATTCAATCCTGCCCGCCATCCCCGTCCACTTCGTGGGACTGTTGATTTTTTTCACCCTGATTTGGCCCCAGGATGCCGCAAGACCGCTGCTTGCGAATGCAGGAACAGAGTCTTGGTTTTGGATCCACGTCGCGCAATCGGTCGTATTTACTATTCTTGCGATTTGCGCCTTTCGGCGCCTGGCAAGAGCGAGCATTCAAGACACACTATCGCAGGCGACCCTTGCGCATTCCGACCTCAGCAGGTTCTAAACCCGGCGTCTATCGGCTACGCAGCCCAATTCTGCACTTTCAATCCGCGCACCCGTCGAAACTCCTTCTCGCTATTGGTAACCAGCGTTAGACCTGAAGCTAGTGCGTGAGCGGCTATCCAGAGATCGTTGTTGCCGATCATCTCCCCGTTGGATTCAAGCTCGGCTCGGATTTCACCATAGGACTCGCCTGCGGATTTCGGAAGGGGCAGAATGGCCAGTAATTCAGTAATCGCGCCCAGTCGCGCGAAGGCCTCGGTACGGCGCATGCTCTTGGCGGCGCCGTAGAAAAGCTCACCGTACGTAATGATCGAAATCGCGGCCTCGCCAGGCTGGAGGCTTCGAAAGCGCTGAAAAACGTTCTCCGGCCTCTTTTGTCGAATGAAGATGAAAATATCTGTGTCGAGCAGGAATCGCATCTCCATCACAAGCCTTTCCGCTTCTGTGGATAGTCGGTGTGGCGGCCGGGAATATCGAAATCATCGGGCAGGTCGGCAATGAGTTCGAAGGCACGCGCGAGGCTTCGCTCTTTCTCCCGCAGAATCACTTCATCTCCGCGGCGAAAAATTTCGACCTCTTTTCCCTTGAAGCGGAACTCCTTGGGCAGCCGAACCGCCTGGCTGTTGCCAGACCGGAATACCTTGGCGATTGTCATGACCATCCTCCAACGTATATACATACAGTATATACATCTGGCGGCTCGGATCACAAGCGTGGACTTATCGTCAGGCCACTCCTCAAGTGGTATCGTGGTATGACCACTTTTTTCGAAAGGCACTGCCATCATGCCCATCGCAACCACTAATCCCGCCACCGGCGAAGTCGTGCAAACCTTTGAACCGGTTTCCGACGCACAAATCGAGCAGAAACTCCAGCTAGCCGTCACTGCCTTCCGCGCCGAGCGCCAGACTCCTTTTGCCGAGCGCGCCCGCCGCATGCGCAAGGCGGCCGACATCCTCGAACGCGACAAAGACAAATTCGCCCACCTGATGACTCTCGAAATGGGCAAGCCTTACAAAGCTGCGGTTGCGGAGGCCGTAAAGTGCGCAGGAGGTTGCCGCTATTATGCCGACAACGCCGAGCACTTCCTGGCTGACGAATTCATCGAAACCGGCGCCAAGAAAAGTTTTGTGCGTTACCTTCCTATCGGCCCCATTCTCGCCGTAATGCCATGGAACTTTCCTTTCTGGCAGGTAATTCGCTTTGCCGCTCCCGCGCTGATGGCTGGCAACGTCGGGCTACTCAAGCACGCGTCCAACGTTCCACAGTGCGCACTGGCCATCGAAAAGATTTTCCTCGAAGCCGGATTTCCCCAAGGCGCATTCCAGACTCTGCTCATCGGCGCGCAGCAAGTGGACGCCATCCTCAATGACCCGCGAGTGGTCGCTGCCACGCTCACGGGTAGCGAGCAAGCTGGCATCCAGGTGGGCATCGCCGCTGCGAAGCGGATCAAGAAAGTTGTGCTCGAACTCGGCGGAAGCGATCCGTTTATCGTGATGCCGAGCGCCGATCTTGAATCCGCTGTTGCGACCGCCGTCGAGGCCCGCGTGCTCAATAACGGCCAATCCTGCATCGCGGCGAAGCGCTTTATCGTGGCCGAGCCGATTGCCGACGAGTTTCAACAGAAATTTGTGGATCGCATGAAGAACCTGCGCGTGGGCGATCCGTTCGACGAGAAGACCGAACTCGGTCCCTTAGCCACCGCCGACGCCGTGAAATCTCTCGATGCCGACGTGCAAAAGACTATTAAAGCTGGAGGGAAACTGTTAACCGGAGGCCATCCCCTCAAACAGCCTGGCAACTTCTATGCACCTACCGTTTTAACCGACATTCCGAAAGAATCGCCCGCTTATCGCGAAGAATTTTTTGGGCCAGTCGCGTCACTGTTCCGGGTGAAGGACATCGATGAAGCAATCCATCTAGCCAATGACAGCCGCTTCGGACTTGGCGCCAGCGCCTGGACCAACGACGATCGCGAGCGCGAACGCTTCATCAACGAACTCGAGTCCGGCATGGTCTTCATCAACAAGATGGTCGCTTCCGACCCGCGCATTCCCTTCGGCGGCGTCAAGCAATCCGGCCACGGCCGTGAGCTTTCCGCCAATGGCATCCGCGAGTTCATGAATATAAAAACGGTCTCGATCGCTTAAGGTTTTAATTCGTCTGCCCTTTCGCTATCTCAACTTGCAATGCCGACCGAACTTTCTTGAGCAATGCCCTCCTGGTGAACGGCTTCACCAAGAACGCCGCTTCCGGCAGCAGAGCGCCACGCAGAGCAAGCAGGTCGCCGGTGTATCCCGACATGAATAACGAATGCAGATTCGGACAAATGAGCTTAGCCTGATCCAAAAGCTCAACCCCGCTCTTTCCGGGCATGATGACATCCGTTAGCAGCAGATCGATTCCTAATTCTGAAACATTTAGGAGGGCGAGCGCGGCTTCCGCATTTTTTGCTTCGATAACTTTGTACCCGGCGGCCCGCAGAAGGCGCACGGTGAGGCTGCGCAATGGCTCATCATCTTCTACCACCAAGATAGTTTCCGATCCTCCCGGAAGCTCCCCTTCGTCAGGGGATGGCTCCAAGTGTTCGGCTTTTGCGACCATTCGCGGAAAATAAATCTTAAACGTCGTACCCTTGCCAAGTTCGCTGTCGACCGAGACGCTACCCCCGTTCTGCTTCACAATTCCGTACACGGTCGAGAGTCCGAGGCCGGTTCCTTGCCCAATACCCTTGGTGGTAAAGAAAGGCTCGAAGATTTGCGATTTGGTGTTTTGATCCATGCCGCCACCGGTGTCGGTAACGGTAAGAGTCACACACTGTCCAGCACGGGACCCAGGATGCTGGGCAACGTAATCATCGTCCAGTTCAGCATGCCCGGTCTCGATAATTATCTCTCCTCCGTTCGTCATTGCATCCCGGGCATTTACCACCAGGTTCATCAGCACTTGCTCGATCTGGCCGGGGTCGGCATTGATGCTATCAATCGGGGTGATCGGCCGGAACGAAATCGCGATATCCTCGCTGACCATTCGCTGCAACATACTGGTGACGTTATTCACCACTTCGTTCAGGTCCAATATCTTCGGAAACACAACCTGCTGCCGGCTGAACGCCAGCAGTTGACGCGTGATTACAACCGCCCGGTTCGAAGCTTTCCTGATTTGCTCAAGATGGCCGTTCACCAGACTTTCCGGCGCAACCAAACCCAGCGAGAGATCGGTGTAGCCAATAATCACGCTCAGCATATTATTGAAATCATGTGCGACTCCACCTGCCAAACGCCCTACGGCCTCCATCTTCTGCGCTTGGCGGAACTGCGTTTCCAAACGCAAGGTTTCGGTAATATCGCGAATGATAGCCAGCACGCAGGCTTGTCCCTCTAACTCGATCAACTCCGCCGATACGTCTGAGTCTCGAATCTCTCCCCTGCAGGTTTTGTACTGCGCACGGAATTCCGTCACCCGTCCGCTTTCCGCTAAAAGCCGCAGCATCTCAGCGCGACTCGAGGGGCGCGCCCAGAAGCACAGCTCCGAAGCAGTGCGGCCAATCACATCTTCGCGCTGGCATCCGAGCATCTCGAGAAATGCGTCGTTTACGTCCAGATATCGCTCTTCCTCTTCTGTCGATATCGTGATTGCTACCGGACTGCTGCGAAAGGCTTTGCTGAACCTCTCTTCTGACTTGCGCAACTCTTCCTCTCCGCGCCGCGCCTCCGTGATGTCCTGCAAGACGCACGCGATTCGATCTATTCCGGCGGGACCCTCGATCGGAAAATACGACGCGTACAATTCTCTCTCGCCCCCTTCGGAAAATTCGTATCTGAGATCGTAGTGGATAATTTTGCCCAGAAAGCATTCGTCCATCTTTGCTTTGATTACCGTCTCAAAGACTTTTTTACTCACGACTTCGTCTACCCGATGGCCTATGACCTGCGCTCTCTCCACATCCCGAGATTTCAGGAAGGCGCGATTCGCGATCACGTAGCGGTATTCCCGGTCGACCACCACGATCAGTTCCTCTAAGCCTTCTACAACTCTCTCGTATTCCCGCAGACTCTCCTCAGCCTGCTTCCGTCCGCTGACATCCTGCGCAATAATCGACGCACCCACGATCTCACCTTCCCGATCCCGCATCGGCGAAATGATCAGCGAGACATGGATCTGGCTTCCATCCTTGCGCCGGCGCGCAATCTCCTCGCGAGTCACGCGCCGCCCGGCGGCAATCTCCGGCAGGAATTGCATTGCTTCCTCATGGAGTTCACGTGGAATAAGGGTTGTGATCGGTTTGCCAATCATTTCAGCCGCGCTATACCCGTAGAGCCGTTCAGCGCCTTGGTTCCAGCTAATGATTGTGCCGGACATATTCTTGCTGAAAATGGCGTCGTTGGACGAGTCCACTATGGCCGCTAAGTGGAAGTTGCGCCGTTCGGAATTACGGCAATCTTCATCAGCCCTGTTGAGCCACATTGCACTCGTCCACACCATTGCGCCGAAGGTTAGAACCTCGCCAACCGTGAGGAACGCGATGCCAAATTCCGAGCCATAGAATCCGGTAAGCGCACCGCGCCACCGTAGCCAACCAAAAAATATCGGTAAAGCCAGCACCAGCGGCAGTACTCGCCGGGCCATCGCACCACCCAGATACTCGCTGGTAATGGCGGCCATCAGCCCAAGGCGGGGCCGCGCCGCAAGCGTGGCCAGTCCCAGCACGACGAATAAAATCGCGCTGTGCAGCGCCATCGAAGAATAGGCCGCAACGTTATAGAGCGAACGCACGCCGAGAAGGTAACCGATGCATGGGATAAATCCGTTAAGAGATGTCAGCAAGGCGAAAATTTGGGCTGAATAAGCCTTGCCGGTAGTCGCTAACAGGACGCTGACACTCAGCAGGACAAAGCCAAGTGCGGTCGGGGCTGCCATGCGTCCGGGATGCAGAATTCCGGTAGCCTGCAAGGTCCTGCGAAACAAAACCTCATCCATGCCTAGATTCAACTGGAAAAGATGCTCGGACAGGGTCAGCACCCCCACCAATCCAACCAGGCCGCTCAAACCTCGAGCAGCATGGATACGGTGATCAGGGTTGCCCTGTTCACTGGAGTTCAGCTGAATCAGCCAGAGAGAGACTCCGGCCAGCGCGAAGCATAGGGCGGCAATAGGCTTCATGGTGGCCAGCCCAGGCAAAACGCTCATGAGTGCCCGTATGCCTAGCAACCACCCCACCAGAGTTAGGCTTCCGACAAGCACAACTGCCGCGCTCGCTGCGCCCGAGAACAGCCTCCAGTTCCGAACCTCGCGGGACTCCTTCAAGTCTGCTTTTCGTCTGGATTCAAGAGTCAAGAATGTGCGCCGATGGGGGTCCAGGCTAAACTGACCCCCAAAGCGATTATCGCGCGAGCTGGGTGGGATCAAGGCTTCGCTGGGTTTCTGTTCCGAAAACGTAACAAGCCCGAAACTGAGGCGGACGGCCTGAACCGATTCACAAAAAACACAATGCGTGATCGAGCCATATAACCAATTTACGACAACTTTCCGACCTTATTCTTGAAATGCGGATGGGAGGATCAAGAGCTGATTCCATTTCGGGAAAAATTCGTCTGACTCGCAGTACGTACGAGGGACGAAAGGCAGCGTCCCGCCGAGCGCAACTAAAACACTACTGCCTCAAAGTGAGACCGCTCAACACTGCTTGCTGCTTTGCGATGAGCGCTTGAACTCCCTGGCGCGCGTACGCCATCATTTTCGCGAACTGAGCTTCATCGAAGGCCTGCCGCTCTGCAGTGGCCTGCACTTCCACCATTTTGTGTCCCGCCGTCATCACAAAGTTCATATCCACATCGGCGCGCGAGTCTTCTTCATAACAAAGATCGAGCAAGACTTCTCCGTCCACAATTCCCACACTCACCGCTGCTACGAAATCTCGCAACGGAACCGAAGTCAAAGTTCCCGCTCCCACCAACTTCTCGAGAGCCAAGCCGAGCGCAACGAACGCTCCTGTAATTGAAGCGGTACGCGTCCCTCCGTCAGCCTGAATCACGTCGCAGTCAATCCAGATCGTTCGTTCCCCCAGCCGCGCAAGGTCAGTGACCGCGCGCAACGACCGCCCAATAAGCCGCTGGATCTCGTGTGTCCGGCCACTCGCTCTCCCCTTCGACACTTCCCGGGATGTTCGCGTCAGAGTCGCTCGCGGAATCATCGCGTACTCGCTTGAGATCCATCCTTTGCCGGAGTTCCGCATGAATGACGGCACTGTTTCTTCAATCGAGGCGGTACAGATGACGCGCGTGTTGCCCACCTCAATCAGCACCGACCCCTCCGCTGTCGGAATAAATTCCGGAGTGATCACGACAGGCCGCAACTGGTCAACAACGCGATTATCTGAGCGATAGAACATAAGCGAGGATTGTAACCGATGGCGCGAACACGCAGGATGCGACCATCGGCACCTGCGATTGCTACCGATGACGCAGCCTTTACAAATCTCCATTCACTTTTTCAATTCTTCACCAATCTGCATGCAACTTCGACGCTGGCTATAGGTTTACTAATGCAGAGAGCGATTTAAGGCTCTAGCGCCGTCGAACGGAAGGCTTCAGGCTTTCAGGAGGTATCACCGATGTCTCCGAACAATCTTCGTCTTCGCTTCTCGCCTGCCTTTTTCAAACTATCAAGAACAACAATCAGCCAAGGTATCAGCCTAACCATCACGCTACTCATCGCTGCATTAACTTTCGCCCAACAGAGTTCAACGCCGTCACAGTCCAGTCCATCCGATGACTCCCAGGTTGCAATCGCAGGCACCGCTGCAAAGCATTGCCGTTCCTGCTGGCACCAGATTCGCTCTGGTACTCACCCAGCCAATTCAGACTCGCTATATCCATCGCGGCGACGATATATATGCGCAAATTGTTTCTCCGGTCACGGCGGGCAATGAAGTTGTAATTCCGCCGGGGACGTTCGTTCAAGGGAAAGTTGACAAGATCGAACGTCACGGCGGACGCGGAGAGATACGTTTGGAATCCATGTCGATAACCTTTCCCGATGGCTATACAATTCCAGTCCCCGGACCAATGACCTTGGTCAGTCCCGATGGCTACGCGGTAAAAGATCCAGGACCGGGCCGCACCCTCGCAGCAGTTGCGCTGCCCGCCGGCGGGGCTGGACTGGGCGCATTGATCGGCCACTTTGCCTCCAATCCCCAAAGCACTACCATTACCACCACTCCACCGCCGTTCTGCGGCGTGCCTACGCCGGGATGTATGAATCCTCCGTCGCAAAGCCTGACCACTCCCGGCAATTCAGGAAAAGGGACCGTCATTGGCGCGGCCGTGGGCGGAGCCGTCGGAGCTGTCGCGTCAATCGCTTTGCTGGTGAACAGCCACAATTTCTTTATCGACGTAGGTTCGCCCGTCGAGATGCTCTTGCAACATCCGTTGATGCTGCCGCAAGACGAAGTCGCTGACGCGGTTCAGCGCTTCGAGGAGCACCTAGTACCGGAGCAACCCGTCGCTCAGTGGCCGCGTTACTCGCCGCCGCCGACCGACTCCGATCCCGGCACTTGCTACACGCCAGGCACTCCCGGCACACCCGACACGGATATCCCGGGAACGCCCCCGTCGGCGATTCTCCCGGCACTCCGTCCATTCACATCCCCGGCATTCCCGCCATGCCGCCGATTGCGCATCCCTGCCCGTAAAAGGATGCGATTACCCGATCCAGAATGTGTGGGGACAGCCTCCCTTCGACCGCGCTCAGGTCAGGCTCTCGGCTGTCCCCTAAGCGCAACGAGGGTCTAGTCCAACCCTGACGTGTTTTAATAAGCTGGGTAAACACAAAACTCATGCCAACCCTAATCGCGCAACCTACGCGCATTCAATCCGCCGGGAACAAGCCTAAGCTGATCGACGAATACATTGGGCGCGTCAACTCCGAAACCTCGGCCGCTAGCGTTGCCCACATGCGCAGCCCCTCGGGATGGATCGAGCCCGGCCAGACTCCGGCGTTCGACGAGTTCACGGTGGTTCTGAATGGCACTCTTCGCGTCGAATACAAATCTGGTTCTTTCGACGTAGGCGCCGGGCAGGCAGTCATCGCGCATGCCGGCGAATGGATTCGTTACTCAACACCCCACGAAGACGGTGCAGAATACATTGCTGTTTGTCTTCCTGCTTTTTCTATGGAGACGGTGCATCGGGACATCTAAAGCGTTCGTGGCGATTAAGGCAGAAGCGACGAATGTCCGCGCCGCGGACTCAAGAGGTAATTATGCCTCGCAAGAATATTGGGATTTTACTGGCTCAGCTTGATGGCGAGTTGACGCTCTGGCTGCGTCATCTGGCTCCACAATTTCTGCAGGTTATCCTGTAGCACTAGATTGTCCGGCTGCTTGTGCAAAGCCAAAGCAAACCAGCGGTAAGCAGTAGGTAAGTCGCGAGGGGTGCACGTTCCGGTTGAGTAGAGCGCGCCAAGGGAAATCATCGCCTTGGGGTTGGACTGTTCGGCGGCGGGCTTCAGCAGCCGCAGTCCGCGGTCACAGTCCTGAGCGATGCCGCGGCCATAAATGTAGCGTTCCGCTTCAGCCACGGAATTGTTAGACATGGCGGCAAGAGGCTTCGCGGCGGAAGGCTTGGCAGCCAGGGCCTTACGCGCAACTGGCTTCGCTGGAGCTGCAGGCTGTTCCTCATCGGAATCCTGTTCCGAATTAGAAGCCGAAGTGCGCGACGCAGAATCCGCTGCCGGGCCGGAGTTGGCAGGCGTCGCCGGCTGGGCTGACTGTGTTGCATCGGCAATCGGAGGTGCAGTCGCGGCCTGCGCAGCGGCCGGGGTAGAACCCGCATTCGGCGCGTCGGAATTCGCGGGATTCGCCGGATTCGGAGCAGGGCCGTCGGTCGGGATCGGGGTCACAGACGGACTCGATGACGATGTTTGAGCGGTAGAGTTCGGGGCTGAGCTTGTGCCTGTGGCTGAGGGGCTAGAGTCGGAACTGTTCGGGGCAGAATCCGGCGCAGGATTGGTTACCGCCGCCTTCTTACTAGCCAGCCAATCACCCAACCCCTCGAAGCCACCCCGCTTCCAGCGCAGATAGCCGAATCCTACGGCCAAGGCAAGCACGATCAAAATCAGACTCAGCTTCCAGCCTCCGCTCTTAGGTTCTTCCTCGTCTTCAAGAAGATAGTCCAGACTGCTGGAGGACGCTTGCAGCGGCCCGTGTCCGATAGAATCATCGTGGTGGTTGCGATAGGCCTCGCCGTCGGCTCCAGGGGAAGCTCTGTTCAGTCCAAGAAATGACGGTCCGGTAATTACTGGTTCCCTGCGAGGTTCGGGTCGAGGAGAGGACAAGGGCGCCGGCCTGCGGGAGGCGGGGGCTGGATCGAAACTCTGGAGCGCGATTTGCGAATTCCGAATCGCTGGCTTGGACTCTGGCGGCGCAGGGATTCCCACGGGAGCAACACTTGGGGATTGCGCAGCGGATTGAGGCTGAGCGGCCAGAGGCGCTCCGCACGTTCCGCAGAAGCGGTTGGCATCAGCGTTGTCGTTGCCGCATCGTCCGCAGCGCATCGTCATGCTCCTTAAGAAATAACTGCATTTAGATTAACTCCGCCAACCCTGCTCTCGCCAGTACGAAGCAGATTCCTCTTCGAACGAAACCGGCAAACCGAACATCGCATTTGAAATGCTGGCCTCTTTCAATTCCGAGGTGCGCCGGCCGGATCGCTAAGGGCTATCAATTTACCGATCGGATAATCTTCATGGCTAAGAGGATTTTCAGGCGCAGAGTTCAGAATCGTCAGCACGGCCCCACTGTGAATTCCACGCAGCAGAAGGCGGTTGCCCTCAATACCCACGACTCGATATTTTTCGTCGAATACTGACATGAGTTCCCGGCCTTCCTCTTTAGTTAGATGCCAAAATCCGATTTTCGGACGCTCAGGTATTACCCTTGATCAACATTGGAGGTGCCAAAACCGAACCTTGACGACACAATGCCAGCGGTCGCCCCCTCTACTATCAAGATGGGAGAGCTGTAAAGCTCTTGTGTTCTGATGTCCGGACATGAATTGCAGGTGGATCAGTGCTTTACCCTAGCACTCGAACATTAATCGCGAATCAACGACCGGCGAAAGGTCTGTACGCATTACCCACAATTTGGTTTTGGGAGCCCAGGTCGATCCAAATTACTTGCCTCTTCCGCTGCCCGATGCTATGTTTTCGCCCCATGCGGAGGAGATATCAGCACTCGACTCTGTTGGCAGCGAATATCGGCTGTCTTTTATGTGCGCTCGTACTGCCTACCAGGTTGCAGGGACAAACCGACTGCGAAGCGGGCAACGGACTACTGGATTTCGCTCCACCAAAGTCAGTCAGCGTACCAGACCTAATTCGGCAATTTGGTGCAGCCGAATCTGCTGCGAAGCAAGCACGCCAGCGTTACACCTTCAGGCAGGAGGTGCTCATGCAGACGCTCAGCGGCAAAGATGTGACAGGCGAGTTCCACGAGGTCACAAATGTTTCCTATGACGAAAAAGGCAGGCGAAAAGAGGAAGTCACGTTCGCGGCGCAAAATTCGTTGCGCGGAATTCAACTCACAGCGGAAGACATGGAAGACATTCGCGTATTCATGCCGCTGCTACTGAGCAGCGAAGATCTGCCGCAATACAACCTTACGTATGCCGGGCAACAGCACGTAGATGACTTGGATACCTATGTATTCCACATCGAGCCAAAGAACGAGGAAAAGGGACGGCGATATTTTCAAGGCCGGATCTGGGTGGAGGCGCAGGACTTTCAGATCGTGAAAGCGTGCGGTAAAAGCGGCCCCGATAAAATTTCAAAGAAGAAGGGTGAGCGGCCCGATCTCCATCCCACATTTGTCACCTATCGCCAGGAGGTTGACGGCCATTATTGGTTTCCAGCTTACACGCGTTCCGATGACGCGCTGCGGTTCAGAGCGGGCTCGGTGCGAGTGCGCGAGACCATTAAATACACCGGCTACAAGCGGGCCGTGCCGTGAGGGGCGCCTTCTTTCTTTCGCCAGTATTCGGCTTCGGCGGACAAAGAAAATGTGAAGGAATTTGCACAGTTGACACTTCCCTGAAATGCAAGGAGAATCATCCGATCTTGTTCTCCCCTGCTTCCAGCTAACGCTGGCTTTCAACAAGCTTTCTGCGGGCTTCATCGTTTGTTGTTGGCAGTGGTGTCAAGACCCTAAGGAGACTCCTATACATGAAAAAGCGATCTGCAGCTCTCGCCTTCCTGGCTACGCTTCTGGTGGCGGGTACGGCATTTACCCAGGACGCAACCGATACTTTACCAGCTCATCCACGCTACGCGCGGCTCACCCCGCATCTTCGCAGTGACATCGCGCCCCCCGCCACTCCTCTGACCACGTGGAATGGATCATTTACTTACGGTGGCCAGACTTACAAGTACAACATGGTCGGAAAAGCTCCCGGCACCGGAGCTTCAACAACGGTTCCGGCATTCTTGATTCCCATCGCATTGCAATACAAGAGTGGGACAACCACGAGGACGTTCAGCCCTGCGCACAAGCTATCGAACGGGCAGACGGTGATCGCGAATACCGTGGCATCGCCTATCTTCCAAACCGGCATCGATTTCAACCAAGGTGGAACCGACTTGGGCAACACCCAATACATCGACGCCTTTCAGCGGGGAAACTTCTGGAGCAAGGTATCGAAGGCTCCGGGATACCACCTGCTGCTGGGCGCACCGAAGGTGCTACCGATACAGACCTTCGTAGTTCCTGCAGTGGACGGCTCGATCGGTACTGAGTTTGGAGTAAAGGTGGGCTTGGCCGACATCAACTGGTTTGACGCTCAACTGCAGACGCTCATCACCAAATTCACTAGCATTCACCCGAACACTTTGCCGATTTTCATTACTTACGATGTGTACCTCACGCAAGGTGGCTGCTGCATCGGTGGCTATCACAGCTCGACGGGCAGCATCACCGCTCCTCAGGCCTACGCACACTTCACCTATATCGACCACCCCGTCTTCTCGCAGAACGTCTCGGCACTCTCGCATGAAGTTGGAGAGTGGGCGGATGATCCTCTGGTCGTGAACACAGGCGGCAATCCGGTAGTTTGCGGCATCCTCGAAGTTGGCGATCCGGAAGAAGGATTCACCAACTACGGCGGCTTCCCCTACACACTCGGCGGCTTTACATACACTCTTCAAGATCTGGTGTGGCTGCCTTATTTTGGAGCCGCCGCTGGAACTTCAGCGAATAGCTGGGAAACCTTCCAAGGAAATCCTTTCGGTCTGGGCATCTGCAATAACGGTGGCTAGAGTACTCGTTCGTCAGTAATAAAACCCATCCTCAGGGGTGGGTTTTATTTTTGTTTGGGACAAATAACTGCACCGGAATCGCTCCCGCCAGTTACGTTTTCATGAGCGAATGCAGAGCAAGGAATAAACCGTACAAAACGCCTCGCAGTTTCCACTTTAAAAATTTACGAAAAGCGAAATTCGCCACGCCATTTACAAAATCAGAACAGGATCAAGGCTTAGAGCATTTGTGCGTTGACTTGGTTTCACGCGCGTATTAATAAACAGGAATCCCAGCAGCCTTTCGCCACCGTGGCGAGGGTGCTAGCTGCCAACCAAAGTCGAGTTCTCCAAGTCACGCCGCTTAGTTAATTTCCAAGGAGCCGAATCCGATGACTAGAAGTAGTTTCTCCCCCATTTTGCTCGCTACCCTCGTGATGCTGGCCTCCCTCGCCAGCACCGTATATGCCCAGGATGATAGTCAAAGGGCCGAAAAACCGCGCGCGATGTTCGTAACCTTACCAGGACACTTACATCCTGATATTGCGCCACCCGCCGCATCGCTGCCCAGTTGGAACGGTTCGTTCACTTACAGCGGCTCGAACTACACCTACAACATGGTGGGCACAGCGCCCTCGACTAATACGTCCACTACGATACCGACTTACATCATTCCGGTGAAAATTGTGATCACGTCTCGTAGCGGATCGAAGACAACGTTCGATCCTTCGCATGTCCTGTCGAACGGAAACACGGTAACAACAAACACGGTCGACTCGCCGATATTCGACTCCAGCACAACCTACACGCAGGGTGGGGTCGACGTGGGAACAACTCAATATATAGACGCATTTCAGCGCGCGAATTTCTGGGGCACGGTAAAGACCGCGACCAACTACCATCTGCTACTGGGAGCCACGGTCTTGGCGGAGCAGACCCTCAGTCCATCGCGAACCTACGGAAAGACCGGAACGCCATTCGGATTCACCGCCGGCGAAGTGGACATCAATTGGTTCGACGCCCAACTACCGGCCATCATGAGCAACCTGGGGATTCAGCCGAATTCGTTCCCCATCTTTCTCACCTATGACGTCTACCTGACGCAAAATAACGGGTGCTGCATTGGCGGTTATCACAGCTCCGAGGGCAGCGTGAGTAATCCACAGTCGTATTCGGAGGCGACCTATGTAGACCATGTCGGCGCGTTCTCCCAGGACGTATCGGCGTTGTCCCACGAAGTGGGCGAGTGGGCGGACGATCCACTCACCGTCAACTACAACGGAAATAACACCCCTTGCGGAATTCTTGAGGTAGGCGATCCTCTCGAGAATAATCCGAACTATGGCTCTTACCATTATTCTCTGCACGGATTTACTTACAACCTGCAGGATTTGGTAACGCTGCCCTATTTCGGAGCGCCCCCGAGCACCACAGTCAACAACTGGTTCACGTTCCAGGGTGAAACGCTGTCTGTCTGCCAGAACGGATCGTAGAAGCAGGCTTTCCCTTTTAACGCGCAGTGGCCCGCTCCGCGAGGGGCGGGTTTTTTCTTTCCATCGAGAAAGCGCGGTCGAAGATCTCGATCGAATCAGCGGAGCCGCCGATCAATCCTGCTTGGAGCGCGTTCCGTATTTTTGGAAAACGGATTCGCTTGAGATGACGCCTTCCAGTTTGAGAAGATTGGCGCGATTGACCACGGGAATCAGTGCGTAATTGTTCACGTAGCGCAGCGCAGAATCGAGCGAAAGATCAGGATACAAACTGGGCACTGTCTGCGAAGGAAGGACCGACGCGAGCGTGACTTCACCTTTCCCCTCGTGAGCCAGGCGCTGGAGTTGCTCTCGCGTGATCGTACTCCAGCCGCTAGAGCGCATCCGCACGAGAAAAGCCGGATCGTTGGAACTCTCAATGCGGCGTGCGTTGGCGTCTACAGAATCTTCCGAGTTGAGGATGATCGCAGGCACGGGAAGCATGGCGTCTTCAACGCGAAGGATGGCTTCTTCGCGTTCCTCTTCGAGCGAAGGCAGGATAAGCCCATCCTGGCGAGTCAAAAGATCGAAGATGGGAACGCTTTGCAAGCTGCGAGAGACAAGGTAAGAGAAAGTGTTCGCCACAATAACCGGAACGACAATTTCGTAGTTTCCGCTGACCTCGAGAACCATGAAAACAGATGTCATGGGGACACGCAGGAATCCAGCAAACAGAACCCCCATGCCGACCAGAACGTACGTTCCAGTGGATCCGGTGAGATGAGGGAAGAACATGCGTTCGATATCACCGACCGCACCTCCGAGCATCGCCCCGATGAACAGAGTGGGGGCGAACATTCCACCCGGCGTACCGCTGACAAAGGAAAAGGTCGTCGCAACAATCTTCAGAACGGCGAGAATTGCGAGGACCTTCCAGGCATATTGGCCGTGCATCGCCTGGTCCATGGCATCGTAGCCCGCGCCCATAATCTGCGGAGCTCCTAGGAAAGCAATCAGGCCGAGGAGAAGTCCGGCGAACGCGGGTTGGAAATATTGCGTCCAGCGAGGCAAACCTTTGAGCCGCGGCCGCAAGTAGCCAATCGATTTGGCGAACGCAACCGATGCCAGACCTCCCACAATTCCGAGGACGGCATAAGCGATAAGTTCGGTGGGACGCTTGAAGGTGGTTACAGGAATACGAAAGAGCGGTTCACTTCCAAGAAACCAGCGCACGATCACGACGCTGGAGACGGCGGAAAGTACGACAGAACCGAGAATACCGGCGCTCCAGCGTCCGATAACTTCTTCGATGACGAAGAGTACTGCGGAGATTGGGGCGTTGAAAGCCGCGGCGAGGCCGGCAGCCGCACCTACTGGAGCCATCAGGCGTAGTTTCTCGCGGGAGATTTCAAGTTGGCGGCCGAGAGCGGAAGCGATAGAGGCGCCGATCTGAAGTGACGGATCCTCCGGACCGAGAGACTGGCCGGAACCGATGGCGATTGCCGCACAGATAAATTTTCCTACTGCGGTGCGAAAGGGGATGTAGCCGTTGAAGATGTAGAGAGCTGCCTTAGTTTGGTTCACCCCGCTGCCGCGGATCCCCGGAAACACATGGAGCACCAGCACTGCCACGACCAGGCCCGCCAGTGAGGGAACAGCGAAGAGTCTCCAACTGTGGGTTTCAGGAAGTGGCCCCAGCAGAGCAAGATGCATCCAGTCGATGGCCAGTCGAAAGCAGACTACCGCGAGACCGGAGAAGATGCCTATGAATACCGACAGAATCAGAAAGAAGACTTCTTCGTGGAACACGCCCTCGATAGTCGAAAAAAGACGTTGCGTAGTGCGCAGCCGCACCACGGACGTTGTGGGCGACGGTTCTGGGTAACTAGCCATGGAAACGAGATCGCTCATTGGATTGCGGCCTCGCGTTTCTGAGAAATCAGAAAGAGCGCCAGGTCCAAGGCTTGCGGCTGCCCACAAACGGAAGCAGTCTCCTGCTCGATCTGGAATACGACGTCCATGATTGTGTCGGGAAGATCGGTTTCCGCGGGAGAGCGGAGGCGATCAAGTTCCGGCTTGGTCGCCGTCCAACGCGATTGCAGGCCAACGAGCGGAGACGATGCTGAAGCAGCGCTTGCATTCAGATCAACTCCGGTTTGCTGGGCGCACTCAGTGAGCCTCTTCTCTGCCTGAGAGAAAGCACTGACAATGCGGCGGTTGCGTTCGACATCCGAGAGGTGACTGCGAAAGGGATTCGTACGAACAATGAGCTCGGTGGTTGCGAGGAGCTGGCGGGCGTTGGCATCTTGAGGATTTCTGTTCAGTGCCTCCTGCAAATAGTGCTGGGCGACGGCGTAATTACCAGCGTTGTAGGCGGCCTCGCCGGCGCCGACAAGAGCAGCCGAATTTGAGGGATCGAGATGAAGGACTTCGCGATACTGCGCCAGCGCGCCAGAATAGTCCTGAGCCTCCGCGAAAAGTCGAGCGGCCTTTAAGTGCGTTGCGGGATCGGGCGGCAAGGAAGTGGAGAGGGCCATGAGCTCTGCCTCAGCGTTGGCGGTAGCGCCCTTCTTGAGCAGAAACTGGATAAGTTCGATGCGTGCTTTGCTTCGATTCGAGTCGGGATCGGAATTCCACACGCCGTACATGGCATTGTGATAATAGCGGGTGGCATCTTCGATAGAACCACGGTGGGCGGCGACGCGGGCAAGCGCCAGATTTACGGCCGCGTCCTGTGGGCTGCGCTGCCAGAGGGCCACGAGATATGATTCGGCCTCGTCAAGGCGGCGGGGATCGTTGCTGTCGCGCAAGGCACGCGCAAGGCTCAGCTGATACTGCGAGTTCGTCGGCTCGCAAGTGAGGGCAGCCCGAAAAGCAGCGATGGCCTCATCGTAACGACCGGCGCTGGTGTCAGCTACTCCTTGCGCGTACAGCTTGCGTCCGCGCGACTGCTGATTGGCATTGTAGCGAGCGACCAGATGGCCGACGGCGGCGAACCCAGTGGCAGCGGCGAGGGTTAGAACCAGCAGAATGACCGGCGCGGAGCGCGGAACTAGTTTTGGGAGCCTCCACGACATATCTCGTATCACGATATCATCTTCTGCGATGAGCGAAAGTGGGCCCGGGACAAATGTAAGTCTGGGGAAATCTCAGGTAAGATACTTCGTCCGCAAGAAAATGCAGCAGGAGGGGGCCGTCCCTAGAATGAACCGCGAATATCACAAAGCCTACAGCCAGGAACTTTGCCGCGAAATGGAAGCCCTGGTTTTCGGGCATGCGGGCACGCCGCTGCTGGTGTTTCCTACTTCCATGGGAAAGTTCTTCGAGTATGAAGACCGCGGAATGATCGGCGTGCTCGCCCCAAAAATCGAACGCGGTGAGCTGCAGGTATTTTGCACGGACGCGGTCGACACGGAAAGCTGGTACAACAAGGGCGTGAATCCCAAGGTGCGGGTGCTGCGACACCTGCAGTTTGAGCGTTACATTCTGCACGAGTTTGTGCCTTTCATCCGCTGGAAGAACCAGAGTCCAGGGCTAGCAATGACCGGGTGCAGCTTCGGGGCGTATCAGGCGGTAAACTTTGCCCTGAAGCATCCGGATGTCGTAACTCACTGTGTGAGCATGAGCGGAGCATTTGATATTCATCAATTCCTGGATGGATATTACGATGACGACTGCTACTTCAACTGCCCGCCGGATTATCTGCCGAACCAGAACGACGACTGGTTTCTTAGTCGCTACCGGCAGATGACAATCGTGCTGGGCTCGGCCAACTGGGATATCTGTCTGGACCAGAACGTGAAACTTTCGGCGATTCTAAACAGCAAAGCCGTACCGCACTGGCTGGATGTTTACGGGGACAACTCGAAGCACGACTGGCCGTTGTGGCTAAACATGGCGGGGAAGTATTTTTAGGGCAGTCGTTAGTCGTTAGCCCTTGGTCGCCGAAGTCGAAAGTAAGGGGAGAATGCCTTGCGGCTGCGGTCGAGAGAGACCGGTGGTAGGGGTCCTTCGACTGCGTGACTGCTTCGCTTCGCGAAACAATCACTTCGCTCAGGATGACAACTTTAAGGATGACAATTTTTGCTTGGAGATGAATCCGTGAAGAAGATTGGAATTCTATTTGGTATGGAGAATACGTTTCCACCAGCGCTGGTGGAGAAGATCAACGCCATGAAGGTTGACGACGTAGTCGCGGAGTTCGTCCAGGTGGGCGGGGTGCGCATGGACGAACCCCAGAAATATTCCGTCATCATTGACCGCATTTCGCAGGATATCCCGTTCTACCGTGCATACCTGAAAAACGCGGCTCTGCACGGGACCATTGTGGTGAACAACCCGTTCTGGTGGACGGCGGACGACAAGTTTTTCAATTACGCTCTCGCCTCGAAGCTGGCCGTGGCGATTCCACCGACCGTGATTCTTCCGCACAACAAGCATCCCGAAGGAACGACGGACCGGTCGATGCGAAACCTGATCTTTCCGTTGAACTGGCAGGAACTGTTCGACTATGTCGGCTTCCCTGCTTTCTTGAAACCTTATTCCGGCGGCGGGTGGAAGCATGTCTACCACGTGCATTCGCCGGAAGAATTTTTTCAGCACTACAATCAGACCGGTGATTTGTGCATGACATTGCAGCACGGCGTGGTCTTTGAAGAGTATTACCGCTGCTACGTGGTGGGGCAGGAGAAAGTGCACATCATGAAATACGACCCCCGGCTGCCGCATCATGAGCGGTATGTGAAGGGGAATCCTCCGCCCTCGTCAGAGGCGTTGCGGGCCAGGATTGAAAAAGACGCGCTGACTCTGTGCCGTGTGCTCGGGTATGACTTGAACACGGTGGAGTTTGCGGTAGAGGGTGGAGTGCCATACGCGATTGATTTTCTGAATCCAGCGCCGGATGCGGAGATTACATCGGTCGGCGCGGAGAACTTTGATTGGATCGTGAATGCGGTTGCAGAAATGGCAGTGAAGATGGCCGTGACCGGGGAGGATCCAGCGCGGGAAATGCGCTGGGCTAGTTTTCTGGCTGGGAAGGCGCCCGCGAAGCAATCTCGTAAGGGCGAGCCGGCATGGGTGGCGCAGCGGAAGCGGGGAAAGGCGGCGAAGTAAGTGGAGAATCCACCGGAACCGATGGACGAGATCAATAGAAAGCGGCTCCGATGGGGCGCGCTTCTAGTATGGTGTCCGTGGATTCCAGTTGCGATCGGTCTTGCCATGACACTGCGAGATATTGCGAAACACAAGGCAACAGGAATCGATGCAGTCGCTGGAGGTCTGACTGAGCTATTCGTCGTCTGGGGTATCGGAGCGATTCTTATCGGACAAGTCACGGCGATCATCCTGTTGTCTCGATCATTGTCCGCGGGACACTGGGTGCGCAATGTATTCTCTTTCGTCTCCATCGGCCTGGGCTTGTTGATGCTGCTTCTCGTCGGTCTTTTCCTGTGGCTGTCCTGGTTTCAGGATCACCACAGCTTCTGATCGGGCTTTTGTTCCGGTTGCTATACTGATTGGGCTGATTTACCTATCCTTTTGCAAAGAATACGAAACGATGGGCTGATTCAACCTTCCGAAATCATGCGATGAAACCTACATTCAGCATCGGGATCGAAGAGGAATATCAGACGGTAGATCCGGAGACGCGGGATCTGCGGTCGCATATCCAGGCGGAGATCCTTGAGAAGGGCAAGCTCATCCTGCAAGAGCGGGTGAAGGCGGAGATGCATCAGTCCGTGGTGGAAGTAGGGACTGGGGTCTGCAAAAACATCAAGGAAGCTAAAGCAGAAGTGAAGATGCTGCGGCGCGATATTATCAGGCTTGCCAATGAGAATGGGCTGAAGCTCGCGTCGGTCGCGACCCATCCGTTTGCCGACTGGCGAGTGCAGGAGATTCATCCCGACGAACGCTACAAGAATATTGTCGAGGATATGCAGTTGGTAGCGCGGGCGAATCTTATTTTTGGGCTGCACGTGCACATAGGGATTGAGGACCGCGAGACCGCGATCCACATGATGAACCACGCGCGGTATTTTCTGCCGCACTTGCTCGCATTATCCACCAACTCGCCGTTCTGGCTGGGTATGGATAGTGGCCTCAAGTCTTATCGATGCAAAGTTTTTGATAAATTCCCCCGGACTAATATTCCGGATTATTTTCCCAGCTGGGGCGAATACGAAAACTTTATCAAGCTGCTGATCAAGACCAACTGCATCGACAACGCAAAAAAGATCTGGTGGGACATCCGGCCGCATCCCTTCTTTAACACCATCGAATTCCGGGTGTGCGACATTCCGATGCGGGCGGATGAAACGATTGCCCTGGCGGCGCTGATTCAGGCCACTGTGGCGAAACTGTATAAACTGCATACCGCGAATCAGGGATTCCGTTTGTACCGGCGTGCGCTTCTAATGGAGAATAAGTGGCGGGCGGCGCGCTACGGAATGAACGGCAAACTGATCGATTTTGGCAAGCAAACAGAAGTGCCAGCCCGCGATTTGATTCGCGAGTATCTGGAATTTGTCGATGACGTAGCCGACGAATTAGATTCTCGGGAAGAGCTGAACTACATCCATACCATGCTTGAGCGCGGCAGTGGCGCCGACCGGCAGCTGCAGGTGTTTCAAGAGACTGGGGATTTGAAAAAAGTTGTCGATTACATTATTGAAGAAACCGAGACCGGGCTGGAAGCAGATGAACCAGTTTCGGAAAGAAGAGTAGGCTGATGACTATTCCTGCGGACCAAGTCAGAATGCCTTCCTCCCCTCGCAAACAACTCCAAGGGTGGGGTGCACGGAACGCCATCTCTTTCGATCCTGAGTTCACACCGGGTGCGCGGAACGCGGTGGGCGTTTGCTTGCGGGTGCAACCTCAGGAGAAGGTTTGCGTGATCACCGACGAGGTCACGCTTGAAATTGCCGCTTCGATTGTAAGTGAACTGGAAACAGTGGGCTCACCCCACAACGTTTGGGTGCTCGAAGATCTGGCTCCCAGACCCTTGCAAGATCTGCCTGAAGAAGTTATCGACGATTTGGAAACTAGCCAAGTCTCGATTTTTGCGGTGCAGGCACAGCGGAATGAACTCCGTTCACGCATGCAGATGACGGATATGGTGAACCGCAAGAAAATCCGGCATGCGCACATGGTGAACATTAACCGCCAGATCATGATGGAAGGGATGCGGGCGGACTTTCAGAAAGTTGATCGATTGAGCGCCAAGGTTGTGGACCTGGTGCGCAAAGCGCAGCGGGTGCGCGCGACCACGGCGGCAGGAACAGATTTGACTGCCGAACTGAATCACAACTATCGCTGGCTGAAGACGAGCGGCCTGATCACTCCGGAAAAGTGGGGAAACCTGCCGGGCGGGGAAATTTTTACGACTCCGGGCGAAGTTAACGGCACTTTCGTAATTGACGGCGTGGTGGGAGACTATTTGTGCGCGAAGTTTGGGAGCTTGCGCGAGAACCCTCTGACCATCCACATCAAGAAAAATCGCCTGACTGAGGCTCATTCAGAGAATCGCGAACTTGAAGACGATTTCTGGAAGTACACGCATACCGATGAGAACAGCGACCGCGTCGGCGAGTTTGCCATTGGAACCAACATCGATTTGAAAGACGTCATTGGACAAATTCTGCAGGACGAGAAGTATCCCGGCGTGCACATTGCCTTCGGAAACCCGTACGGCGCGCACACCGGAGCGGATTGGGATTCTTCGACTCATATCGATGTAGTGGGACGCAAATTCAACATTTGGGTAGATGAGCAGCAGATTATGCAAGACGGAACATTCTTGCTTGAAGCGTAAGCTTTTTCATTTCGATTCTTAGTGGTCATCGCTAGTATCACCGTTCACGATGATTCCTCCTCTCCGTAAGCAATTTAACGCCGGCTTTACCCCCCAGAAATATCAGACATTCTTGCGGCGAATTGATGACGCGTGCGGAACTCATGTCCAATTCCGGTTGTCGGAGACTCCCTGTTTCTTCCCACAGTCACTGCTTGAGCGAATGGCGGCGAATGGGAAAGTATTGATCCGGCAACTGGTCGAGAGTCCTGAATATCGAACGCTATCGGACCAGTCAATTCCAGCGGAATTTCGCGTTCCGAATGAGCCGAATCACCCAATGTTCGTGCAAGTCGATTTTGGCCTGGTCCGCGATTCAGCCGGAGAGTTGCAACCCAAGCTGGTTGAACTACAAGCCTTCCCTTCCCTCTACGCTTATCAGGTGACGCTGGCGCAGAGCTACATTGATGTTTTCGAACTGACTCGGTTCGAAGGCGGCGACGGGCTGCAGTTCTTTTTGAGCGGGTTGGATGAGAAGTCCTACTCTGAACTCTTGCGGCAAGCGATTGTGGGCGCACATGATCCGGATAACGTGATCCTCATGGAGATTCACCCGCAGGAACAGAAAACGCTGCCGGATTTTCTGCTCACCGAAAAGATGCTAGGGATAAAGACCGTAGATATCCAGGCGATCAAGAAACAAGGGTCGCAGCTCTACTACGAGCGTGAAGGGACCCGGGTGCCGATCCGGCGGATTTACAACCGGGCGATTGTGGACGAGTTGCAGCGCAAGAATGTGAAGCTCGCATTCGATTGGCGTGACGATCTTGACGTGGAGTGGGCGGGTCATCCGAACTGGTATTTTCGGATTAGCAAATTTTCAATTCCGTATTTGCGCCATGAATCGGTACCGAGAACCTGGTTCCTTGATCGCCTGGATCAAATTCCTGACGACTTGCAGAACTATGCGCTTAAGCCGCTGTATTCTTTCGCCGGGCTGGGCGTGGTAATTGCGCCGACGAAAGAAGACATTCGAGCAATCCCCGCCGACAAACGGAAAGATTACATCCTGCAGGAGCGGCTGCACTTCGAGCCGGTGATCGAGACGCCGTTTGGCGGAACCAAGGCTGAAGTGCGAGTGATGTATGTGTGGCAAGAGGAGTTGCAGGCTGTGCTGACGATCATTCGCATGGGGCGTGGCTTGATGATGGGAGTGGATCACAACAAGAATATGGAATGGGTGGGAGCATCCGCAGGGTTGTACACACGCGGCTAGCCCGCGTCTCTAACCTATTCTCCTGACGATGGTGGTCTTGAGTTCGCGGCCGTTGCTGCGTCGAAGGTAGAGCTTATCGCCCGCCAGCCGAATGGGAATGGGATCTCCGGGCTTCCATTCGCCCGGAGTGTAGCCATCAGCAGCGCTGCACTCATACTCGCCGGTGTAGACTACTCCCTGGACGTTGATGACGACAGCCCGCCGAGCCAAGTGCATGGCCGATTCGCGAATGATCTCGGCTTCCGCCTGGTACCAGTTTTCGGCGTCGTGACCTTCGACGCCGCGGTTCTCATAAAGCTCGGTGGCGCGCCGACGGATCGCTTTCAGCATCTCAGAAGAATGGCCCTCAGACTTCTGCGCCATATGAAACCGCCTCCCCAATTGCTAGAGTAATAGTATTCGCGATTCGCGCAACCTGGAACACGATGCCGACACAAAAGGAAGCGGCCGTTGTCAGTTTGGGAACTCAAATGCCGGCGCGAACATCGGCCGACCTCGTTGAAGGCCGGAATCTAACGTGTAACTTGGGTGGCGCAGGTTGACCGGAGTGGCTGACGCGCCTAACATTACCGCGTTCGGGGGCTTAGTGTTCTCATGATTGGCCAGACCGTATCCCACTATCGCATTCTGGGGAAACTCGGGGGCGGTGGCATGGGCGTGGTTTATGAGGCTGAGGACCTGAAGCTTGGGCGCCACGTTGCCCTCAAGTTCATTCCTGAAAATCTCGTCGGCGACCCCAAGTCGCTGGAACGCTTCGAGCGTGAAGCCAGGGCTGCCTCGCTCCTGAACCACCCCAACATCTGCACCATCCATGGCATAGAGGACAACAACGGGCATCCCTTCATCGTGATGGAGAAGCTCGAGGGCGAGAGCCTGAAGCAATCCATCGCGGGCCAGGCGATGCCGACCGAGCGCGTGCTTGACATCAGCATTCAAGTAGCGGACGCGCTGGCTGCCTCGCACGCCAAGGGGATCGTGCATCGGGATATCAAGCCGGCAAATATTTTCCTGACTCCAGGCGGTCAGGTAAAAGTACTCGATTTCGGGCTAGCTAAACTCGTCCACAACCTAGGCACCGATAGTGACGGCAGCGCCATCGACGATTCATTAACTGCCGTCGGAGTAATTCCGGGCACGGCGGTCTACATGTCACCGGAACAGGCGCGCAGCGAGGAAATCGATTTCCGCAGCGATCTGTTCTCCTTCGGTGTTGTGATGTACGAAATGTCGACGGGAAAGAAACCTTTTACGGGCAAGAACTCGTTGATGACGCTGGATTCGGTATTGCATACGAAGCCAGTCCCGCCGGGCGAATTAAATCCGAAGATGCCGGTAGAGCTGGAAGGCATCATCGGCAAGGCGATGGAAAAAGATCGCAAAGAGCGCTATCAAAGCGCCACTCAGATGAAGGCGGACCTGCAGCAGCTTAAGCGTGAGTCTGAGTCCGGGCAGATCAAGAGTGGATTTCATAATGCGAAGCTGCGAGTCGCCAGCAAGACTTTCGGGCGGGCGGGGAGCAACCGTTGGCTATTCTGGCTGCTGGGAGGAACCGCGGCGTTGCTGGTGACGGTGCTTGCGGCAGTTGGAGCCTATTGGGTGAAACACCGGTCGATGGCAAATGCCGAACAGCAGAATGCCATTGCCGTCTTGCCGCTACAGAATATCAATGGCGATTACGCCGTGGACTACCTGCGCTTTGCGTTGGCGGACGAGTTGACCAGCGTGCTCACCTATTCGCGATCGCTCGAGGTTCGACCTTCCTCGGCAACACGGAAGTATGTAGGAGCGGATTTGGATCCCCGCGTACTCGGCCAACAATTGCATGTCGGCCGGCTGCTGACCGGGCACTTCACGCGCGTGGACGATAAATTAAGCGTCACGCTCGAAGCGATTGATGTGTCCAACGATCGCCTGCTTTGGGAGGCGACCGCTTCGGCGCCTGTAAATGATTTGATTTCCTTACAGAGTCAATTGAGTACGCAGGTTCAGCAGGGGTTGTTGCCGGTACTCGGCGGTGCAGGCGGAGCCTACAATACGGCATCCCGGCCGCAGAGTCAGGAAGCCTACGATCTTTATCTGCACAGTTTGGCGCTGCCGCATGATCCAGAGCCAAATAAAGATGCGATTGCGGTGTTGGAACATGTAGTCGGGGTGGACCCTGGTTACGCTCCCGCATGGGAAGCTCTGGGACAACGCTATTACTTCGACTCTTATTATGGCGGGGGCGGCGAAGCGATGTTCCAGCGTTCGAATGCCGCGTATGAGCGGGCCCTTTCGCTCGATCCGAACCGCGTAGCCGGGGCCAGCAATCTTATAACGAACCGCGTCGAGCGGGGCGAACTCGGCCGCGCCTACGATGCGGCTACAGACCTGGTGCGGCGCCGGCCACAAAGTGCCGACGCCCACTTCGCGCTTAGCTACGTACTGCGTTACGCAGGCATGCAGGAGCAAGCAATCCAGGAATGCAACACGGCCCGATCGCTGGATCCGGGAAATTTCAACTTCCGCTCATGCGCATGGGCGTTTCTGGAGCTAGGCAAAACCGACCGGGCGATGGATTTCGTTCATCTCGACGCTGGCTCGGAATGGGCGGCATGGGCCACGCCCTACGTTCATCTTGCTGCCGGAAATCTGACGCAGGCCAGGCAGAGCGCGAAAGAAGTGGCGAAGGCTCCGTTCTATCATCGCGACTTGCTGGTGGCGTGCACGCAAGCGCAACCGCCCGCCGATCTGGAGAAAATCGTGCGCGACGCTGAAACCTCAGTCATGACAGAGCCCGATCCGGAGGAGTGGTATCGCATAGGCGCCCTGATGGCTTACTGTGGCCAGCGAGACGCCGCGCTGCGCCTGTTGAAAGCCGCAGTCCAACAAAACTATTGCGCCTATTCTGCCCTTCTGGCAGATCCGCTGTTGAAGGACTTACGCAGGGCAACGGCCTTCAATCAAGTCCTGACTGCCGCGAGCGCTTGTCAAGAGACCTTAAAACAAGGGCGGGGACAGTAGAGCAGCGGCCTCGCTCCAATTGTCTCGCTCCAATTTGTCTAGGTAATAGAACCTCAAGAAGGAGCGATGTGTTTGACCTAATATTCGTAATTTCGACGAAACATTTTTCGTCGGATCCTTCCGCTGCCTTGTACGCCATCGCAGCGATGCTGATGGCCGGGGCTCTGTTGACGTACTGGTTTATCCCGCCGACTCTCCGCGTAGACCCGCTGGAGTAACCGCTGCCTATCGGGAAAGAATTTGCGTCAAGGAGGGGTTAGGCCCCATCCTTAGAGAGTGAGCCAACTGGCAATCAAACACCTTTTAAACGGGATGGGACGATTCGTCCGTGATTTCATCCAAACCTCAATCATTCGCACCTCCTATATGTTTTCATTTCTGGCGATTCCCCTGTTGCTCGTTGCGGGGCCGCAGCAGGGTGCGGAGAACTCGGCAGCTTCGGCTTCTTCCCAGCAAACTGCGAATCGCGAGGCTGCTATAACGAACTTTCCTCAGCTTCCTTATCAGGGAACTCCCCCAGAACTTCCGCAGGATCAGGGCGTTGTGGGACTGCGGCAGACACTGCGCCGGCTCGGCACGACCGCGCACCTGATGCAGACGGTAGCGCACCCGGACGATGAAGATGGTGGAATGCTCACGCTGGAATCGCGGGGTCGCGGAGCCAGCGTTTTGTTGATGACGTTGAATCGTGGCGAGGGTGGGCAGAATAAAGTCGGAAGCAATTTGTCGGATGTGCTGGGGGTGCTGCGGACGCTGGAACTGCTGGCGGCAGACGAATATTATGGCGTGCAGCAACGGTTCTCACGCGTTGCCGACTTTGGATTTTCCAAAAGCGCCGACGAGACTTTCGCGAAGTGGAACGGACACGACCCGGCGCTGGGAGATATGGTGCGTGTGATTCGAACTTTTCGGCCGGATGTTCTGATAGCGAGATTTTCCGGCACCCAGCGTGATGGGCATGGGCACCACCAGGCTTCGAGCATCCTGACCCAAGAAGCGTTTCGTGCCGCGGCCGACCCCAAACGGTTTCCCGAGCAGATCGCGCAAGGTCTTCTTCCCTGGCAGGCGAAGAAGCTCTACCTCGGCAATGTTTGCGGATTTGGCGCGATGACATGCCCCGACGCAAATTGGACAGTGAAACTGAATACAGGCGAGCCGGACCCGGACCTGGGAGGGTCGTATGTGCAGTTCGCGATGCAGGGATTGCGGCATCAGCTATCACAAGGGTCCGCCAACTGGACTGTAGAACCCGGAGACCGATTTACCTTTTACAAGCTTGTGGATTCCATCCAGCCGGCGAAGCTGGACAAAGACGGGCACGAGAAAGACTTCTTCGATGGCATCGATACAAGTCTGCCAGGCCTGGCGGCGCGGTTGGGAGCGGAAGAGTCGAAGGTTCCGCAATTGCGCAAGGAATTGACGGAAATTGCGAGGCAGAATGCCGAAGCCGGTAAGAATGCGACAGGGAACGATTTGTCTGCGGCGGAGGCCCCTCTTGCGAAAGTTTTGGAGGGCCTGGAGCGAGCGCGCATCGAAGTCGGCAAGAGCGCGCTCGATTTAAGAGTGAAATCCGACCTGTTGGATCGCCTGAAAGAGAAGCGAGAGCAAGCGGAAACGGCGCTCAACGAAGCACTGAACGTATCGCTGGAAGCGGCTGTGGTTTCCAGGGTCGGGCCAGATGGTGAAGCTGTAAAGGACGTCGCAAAAAAAGAAGCTGCGGCATTGACCACAGTTTCTCCGGGCCAGGAATTTATCGTCGCGGTGGATTTGCGCAACGGATCCAATCGCAGTCTGTTCCTTGACGGCCTGAAGCTGCAAGCGCCGGAAGGGTGGGGCACGACCTCCGATAAAACGAAGCGCGTTGCTATCTCACCCGGCGGAAGTGAGCATGTGGTATTCCGATTGACTGTTCCTAAAAATGCAGCGTACACGCGCCCCTACTGGCATCGCGATAATCCTGAGACGGAGAGCGTCAATCATATCGACGATGAAAGATATGCGACCTTGCCGTTTCCCCCTCCAGTCCTGCGGGCGAGAGCAGAGTATTCCTCTGGCATCGGGGGCAAAGATACGAGAAGCGAGATCGGCGCGACCGTAGTCACGAAATTCAAAGACGACTCTGGGAAAGAGCGTGCGCGTCCGCTGGCTGTAGTGCCGGCATTCTCAGTCGCACTGGAACCAGGCACGCAGGTCATCTCAACCCACAATGGCGCGAGTTCGACGGTAGAAGTTGGCGTGACCAGCAATCTAGCTCAAAGTTCACACGGTGTGCTTCGATTGGACGTGCCGGCTGGCTGGCGATCAGAACCAGCACAGTTCGTGGCGGACTTTACTCAGCGCGGAGAGAAGCAAGATTTCAGGTTCAAGGTCTTCCCTTCTGATTTGCACGAAGGAAGAGCCAAGGTTCGAGCAGTTCTGGACGCTAGCGGCGAGAAGTTCACCGAGGGTTACACGCTGGTGACCCGCGAAGACTTAGGCAGTTTCTACTATTATCAGCCGGCGCTGCAACGAGTGAGCATTGTCGACGTGAAGGTCCCGCATGACCTGAAAGTCGGCTACATCATGGGAGCCGGGGACGACATTCCTACCGTGCTCAAGCAAGTGGGAATGAACGTGACTCTGATTCCGCCGGACAGCCTCGCGAGCGCGGATCTAAGTCAATACGAAACGATCGTCCTGGGAATTCGTGCCTACGATACGCAGAAAACTGTGGCGGCGAATAACAAGAAGCTGCTCGACTTTGTCGCCGCCGGAGGAACTCTGGTGGTGCAGTACAATGCCAGCGTGCCTGATTTCAACAGCGGGCACTTCACTCCTTACTCTGCGGAGCTCAGCCGGGCGCGGGTTTCGCTGGAAGAAGCTCCGGTCGAAATTCTGGCGCCTGAGGATGGAATATTTCATTACCCGAATGAGATTACAGCGCACGACTTCGACGGCTGGGTGCAGGAACGCGGACTCTATTTCATGGACAAATGGGACGAGCACTTCAAGCCGCTGCTAGCGTGTCACGATCCCGGGGAGGACGCGCAAAAGGGCGGGTTGCTCAAAGCGCAGTATGGCAAGGGAACGTACATCTACACGGGATACGCATTTTTCCGCCAACTGCCTGCGGGAGTGCCGGGGGCGGTGCGGCTCTACGTAAATCTGTTGGGCGCGGGACATGAAGGCGGTCGCTAGTCGTCCGTTGTCAGTCGTCATTCGTTTCAGTCACGATCCTTCCACCAGATGCGGGCTCCTTCGCAAGATAATTCGAGTTCGCCCGGCCTGATCCGCGGGATGGGCCTCGGAAGCGCGACCGCGCTCAACATGATCGACATGATCGGCGTCGGGCCGTTCATCACCATGCCTCTTATCTTGGGCGCAATGGGCGGGCCGCAGGCCATGCTGGGCTGGATGGTGGGAGCTCTGTTTGCAGTGTGTGACGGATTGGTTTGGGCGGAACTGGGCGCGGCGATGCCGGGATCCGGCGGCTCGTATCTCTATCTCAAAGAGATTTACGGGCCGCAAAAGATGGGACGGCTGATTTCGTTCCTGTTCATCTGGCAACTTTCCTTCAGCGCCCCGCTCTCCATTGCCACCGGTTGCATTGGCCTGGCGGGCTATGCGGCCTATTATTGGCCGAATCTCGAAACTGTATATGCCGCACGCAACGCCGTTGTACACATTCCCTGGGCGGGCGATCTGCAGGTGAGCTGGATCGTTACTCCGGGGACCGCACTAGCCATTGGTGTATGCGCTCTCGCGACCCTATTGCTCTACCGCCGCATCACCGTGATCGGAAGATTATCGAAGGTTCTTTGGATCGGCGTGATGGGGACCATCGGCTGGATTATTTTCGCCGGACTCACGCACTTCAACGCGGCTCAGGCTTTCGATTTCCCGGCGGGCGCTTTCACGCTCTCGCGCGGATTCTTCACCGGGCTGGGCGGCGCGATGCTGGTGGCTACCTACGATTACTGGGGTTATTACAATGTGGCTTTCCTGGGCGACGAAGTCAAAGACCCCGAGCGAAATATTCCTCGAGCCTTGCTGCTTTCCATTGCTCTTGTGGCGTGTCTATATCTGGTGATGAATGTCTGCATTCTGGCCGTCGTGCCGTGGCGGGAAATCGTGCAGGGCGGACAGAACAACGGCGGGTTGTATGTGGTGTCATTATTCATGCAAAAGATCTACGGGCCTTGGGCGGCGCGATTGGTTACAGCGCTGGTAATGCTGACGGCATTCGCCTCGGTGTTTTCGCTGATGCTGGGCTATTCGCGCGTGCCCTACGCGGCCGCGAAAGATGGGAATTATTTTAGGGCGCTGGCGAAAGTGCATCCCGTTTACCGGTTTCCCCATATCTCGCTCTTGGCATTGGCAGTGGTGGCGGCGGCGTTCTGCTTCCTTCGGCTGAAGGATGCTATTGCAGCGCTGGTGGTGATTCGAATCGTCATACAGTTTGTTGTGCAAGCTGTTGGAGTAATTGTCTTACGAGTGCGCCAGCCGGAGATGCCACGCCCATTTCGTATGTGGCTGTACCCCCTGCCCGCTCTGCTCGCTATTGCTGGTTTTCTCTTTATCTTGTTTAATCGCGAACACTGGCAAAAGGAAGTGCGTTACGCTGCGGTGATATTGCTGGCGGGCTTGCTGATCTACATGGTTCGGGCGTGGAGAGGCCGGCAGTGGCCCTTTGCCGCAGTGAATTCTTCGCCATAGCCGATTCATGACGGTTCGAACCGAATATCGTTCTTTTATTCAAACGGAGAAAGCAATATGAGAAAGACCTTTAGAGGTATCGCATCCTGCGTGCTGGCGCTGGGAGTTCTCTCCGCAGCGCAGGACACAAAGATGAAAGATGAACATCGCTCGGTTACCCACGTGCTGAATCAAACGGTTTCGAATATGGAGCATGAATTTGTTCCTGCGGCCGAGGCAATGCCGGAAGACAAATTCGGATTTGCACCTACGAATGGCGAATTCAAAGGCGTGCGGACCTTTGCCCAACAGATCAAACACGTGGCAGCCGTGAACTATGAACTTGGAGCCGCAATCCTGGAGGAGAAACCTCCCGCCGATATTGGTGATGAATCCGGGCCGGCTTCTATCACGACCAAGGCCGACATCCTGAAATACCTCAACGATTCTTTCGCGTATGTCCACAAGGCGGTGCAGACGATTAACGATAAGAATCTTGTCGAGACCGTGAAGAGTCCATTTGGGGAGGGGAAAGTCAGCCGCCTGGGCCTGGCCACCACTGTGGCATGGCACGGCTTCGATCATTATGGACAGATGGTGGAATACCTGCGAATGAACGGTATCGTTCCGCCCGCCAGCCGCTAGACTTAGGGGATTAACGCTATCGGCGCAGACTGGAGCAGTTGTCACGACCTTCACGTATGGTCGCTAGGAAGCTCCGAAGGTGTTGGCGGAAGCTGACGTCTGGTTCTTTTGAAGCACGGTCGGGATAGGAAGCGACCGCCAACTGAAAAGTGAGCAGCTCTTCCTCCGCTCGCTGATTGCATTGGAAGAGGAACTCAGGCGGCTGGACCTGTTGATGCATCTTCGACTTCATTCCTGCTTATCCCAGAGAAGCTAGCTTAATCCGGTGAAGCGGCGAACTACCCTCCTGACGTGAACACAAGTGCCTTGGGAAAGTTGCGCCCTGCCGAAATTCACCAGTTATCTGGAATGTGTTGTGCCTCGGCGGGCGCCGCGAAGTGTGATGGACGTGAGAAGGAGTTCGGCGCGGAGTCCGTGGCTGGCAAGATGGGAAGCGACAGATTTGCGCGTCTTCTGTGCGGATGACTCTGGATCGAGAAAAACGATGACCGCTGGTCCAGCTCCGCTCAGCGCCACTCCGAGCACCCCTCGCTTCCCTGTCAATTCCTGCAGGCCAGGTAATAGGGGGCAGAGTGGAGCGCGATAAGGCTGATGAATCCGATCCTGCAGTGCCGAAGACAACAACTCGCGGCGGCCCTCAGTGAAGGTAGCGAGCAGCAGCATCGAATTCTGAATATTTGCCACGGTATCGGCACGAGAATATTGCGCAGGGAGCACCCGGCGAGCCTCTTCAGTCGATAACGCCTGATCCGGAATGGCTAACAGTAAAGGCCACTTCCCTTTTGGACGAATGCAGACGACCTGCGCCTCCCCTTCGCTGGGCATACGGGCGACGGTAAGACCACCCATCCAGCAAGCGGAGGCATTATCGGGATGGTGCTCGCGGCGCGAGGCCTCGCCAATAATTTGTGCATCGCTCCAGCGCAAACCGCCGAAATGGCTAGCAAGCGCGATACCTGCGAGCCGCGCCGCAGCGGAAGAACCGCAGCCCTTGCCGATGGGAATATCATTCTTGATCGAAAGAGAGAGAGGAATAATCTTTTCGCCCTGCGATTCCAGGACCTCGCGATAAGTCGTGAGGATCAAATGATCCTCCAGCGCCTGGCAGATCGCTTCATCGCGTCCGGTCGCGCGAATTGAAAAACTGGCAGAGGGGCGGGCATCAACGGCGATGTAGAGATCCATCGCCAGTGCGGCGGCATCGAACGCGGGACCTAGATTGGCTGATGTGGCTGGCAGGGCGAGATGCAGCGCACTTGGGCTGACGTTCTTCTTCTTGCTCTTAGGCATTCGAGTGCGTTCGCTCAGATTGTTCCGCTTCATTCAAAGCCGTAACCACGGCATCCAGGGTGGCATCGAGAACGATGGGGGGATGGCGAAACGGCTTCAACTTGTCGCCTTCCTTGTCGTCAGCGGTTCCCTGAAATAACTGGCCCTGGTGGAAGTCCATTGTGAAGTCGGGATCCTTGAGCAGATTGCCGGTGAGAATCAGGACGACGGTCTCATCTTTTTTCACGAACCCTTGTTGCAACAATTTCTTCAAGCCAGCAAGCGTCACGGCCGAGGCGGGCTCACAGCCAATTCCTTCCGCGCCGATTTCCGCCTTGGCCTGAGCGATCTCAACTTCGCTTACTTGTTCACATGCGCCGCCGGTTGCTTCAAGAACCCTGACAGCTTTTTCCCACGAAGCCGGATTGCCGATGCGAATCGCCGTAGCCCGAGTTTCCGGCTCCATATTTACCAACTGCCTGCCGCCCGCACGCACAGTGCGAACCAGCGCATTGGCTCCTTCCGCCTGAATCACAGACAACTTAGGCAGACGCTGGATCAAACCAATTTCGCGCATTTCCAGCAAAGCCTTGCCGATCGCCGAGCTGTTGCCCAGGTTTCCGCCTGGCACAATGATGTGATCCGGTTCTTGCCAATCCATTTGCTCCAGCAATTCAATTGCGACAGTCTTCTGCCCCTCAAGACGGAACGGATTGATGGAATTCAACTGATAGACAGGAGCTTGCCGCACGAGTTCCTGCAACAGGCGTAGACAGCCATCGAAATCAGCGCGCAGCTGGCAGGTCAGGGCGCCGTAGTCGAGCGCTTGCGATAGTTTGCTCCACGAAATCTTGCCCTCAGGTACGAGTACCAGGCTGCGCACGCCGCCCCGCGCGGCATAGGCGGCCATTGATGCCGAAGTATTTCCCGTAGAGGCGCATGCCACCCAGCGATACCCGGCCTGCCGGGCAAAGGTTGCGGCCACTGTCATTCCGGTGTCTTTGAATGAGCCAGTCGGGTTCATGCCCTGATGTTTCGCATACAGGCGCGAGACTCCGGTGTTGCGCGAAGCCTGAGAAAGTTCGTACAGCGGAGTGTTGCCTTCACGCAGCGTGACGATTTGCGTCTCCGAAGCAGGCATGGGAAGAAGCTCGCGGAATCGCCAGACACCGCTTAGATCGAGGACGGCGTTCGACGAACGCCGCTCGCGCCACACGGACTTCAAGGCTGAGGCGCTAAGGCCGGACGCCTTCCAGCCCGGATCACTGATCTCCAGTAAGTTACCGCATTGCGAGCAACGAAAATCGTGAGAGGCCTCGCTCGCGACAGAACCGCACCCAATGCAGCGGAAACAAAATGTGACTTGCGGCAGAGTGGTGCCAGAACTTTTCTCGGAACCGGTGACAGAAGGCATGGAGTTGAAGGCTATTTCGTTCCTCGCAGATATTGATCCGTTTTGTTAATCCAGTCGGCGCGCGGAGGATTAAACACATCCAGATCAACGGTATCTTCGAGCGCTTCGGCCTTGTGCGGCATGTGCGCGGGAATGCACAGCACTTCGCCGGCATGGACAACAAGTTCTTTACCGGCGATCCAAAATTTCAACGCTCCATCCAGAATGTAGGTCAGCTGCTCGTTGTGATGGCTATGCTCGGGCACGATGCAGCCCTTTTTCAAAAGGACACGTGCCAGCATAATTTCCTGTCCGACAACGAACTGACGCTGCAGTAGTGGATTCAATTCTTCGAGCGGGATCGTATGCCACGGAACATATTGATGCTGGGCTTTGCTGATCGCGTGTTTCGTAACAGCGCGCCGGGCGCGGGAACGAGATTTCGCAGGTGCCTTCTTGCTGCGGGTAGCCTTCGCCTTTACTTTCTTTGCCATTGCTTCATCCCTTAACTTTTGATGTGATTACTGGACTCTCCCCTGGTACAGCTTTACAGCGTTGTCATGCAGATAACCATGAGCGAGTTCGAGCGCCCGGACTTCGGTAATTTCATTTTCCGAGATCATCTCGGCCAGTGCCGCGGCCAGAGCCATCCGGGATGACTGTGCTCCCAGCCAGTAGCTTTCTTCAGCGCCCAGAACCTGATTGTACGGGAAACAGTCCGTGCCGAAGGTGATCTTATCCGGAAAAGTTTCCAGCCACATCTTCAGCGTATCTTTAAATGCCGATGGATATTGGGCTAGCTCTCCAAAGGAAGAATCCAGATAAACATTTTTCATGGCAGCCAGCCAAACCGCCTCGCGCTCGAGAGGATATCCGCCATGAATCATCACAAACGTTGTGTCGCGGTAGCGCGGATCGCGCAGCACGCTCTCCAGATTCATGATGTTACTTTGCGACAGGTTGAAATAATCGCCGATACCCACCGCGGTATGAATGTGCACCGGAATGCTCAGGCGACCTCCGAGGCTGACGAGGAAGCGGAAGATGTAATCTTGAAAAGTGCGGTACTCTTTCTCGCTGGGAACGCTGCCCGAGACGTACTGCTGATAAATGTCTTTCGCTTGATCTCGTGTTGGATCTGAGAACGTCGTGGGCCGGAAGTATGCCACTTCAAACTTCATCGCAATGCCGCCCTTTTTCTGGTTGTCGGCAAGCACTCGCACGATGAACTCCAGGTAATCGTCGAACTTGACTGGGAGCTTAGTGACATTCTCCTGTTGCATCCAACGGTGCAGCATCTTTTCTTGTAGGGGAATAAATACTCCCTCGTCTGGGTTGCGACCCGTCTCGCGCTCATTGTTAAACGGCCACATAAAAGAGTCGGCGAAAAACACCCAGGGAAAACGCTTTGGATCGAGATAATCCGGCATCATGGCGCGATTGGCGACCGAACTCTCCGTGTTGATCTTATCCAGAATTAAATTGAAATACGCCGTACCAGGATTTTCCTTTTTAACTTCGGCTTTTTTGGCGACAAGCCATTTGGCATGTTCTGGCGAAAGGTCCGCATAGGGATATCCGAACAGAGCTTTGGCGGCGGCGATCAGTTCAGGATTATCATCGCGCGTGCGAAGGGCCTCGCTGGCATCGGGAGGCGCAGCCATCGCGTCAACGTCAGGGTCGTCCGCAAATCCCGGATGAGCGTGGTGGTCAAAAGCCGGAATCTTTTCAATCTGCGGTAGCAACCGCTGATAGATCTGCTGAACATCGGGGCCAGGGAACGGTCGCGCCTGAGCACCACCGGAAGAAACGAAAAATAAGAGGCTCGCTGCGACCCAAGCAACAAGAATAATCTGATTCATAAACGCTTGCCGTCTCTCCACTTTGTTTATTGTTCCGCCGGGTTTATCTTTCCGCCAGAGTTCCCTGCCAGACCGTCGAGGCCCTCTTGATGCGCGCCGCAGCCTCATCCAGGTTTTCTACCGACGAAGCAAACGAAAAGCGCACAAAGTCCCTGCCCGACGGACCGAAGGCAGCTCCTGGAATAGCAGCTACACCGCCATCTTCCAGCAGGACTCTGCAGATTTCCTCAGCGCTCGTACCCGTGCCGCGAATATCAACCCACGCATAGAAAGCACCCTCTGGAGCCTCACATTGAAATCCAGGAACTTGGTTCAGATTATGGACGAACCGCTCCCGCCGGCGCGCGAACTCGGCCACCATTCGCGGCGTGCTCCCTTCTCGATCGCGCATTGCGTCGATGGCGCCATATTGTACGAATTCATTGACGCAGGTGTAGGTGTTCACTGCCATCATCAGCAGCGCGGACACGACCTCCGGCGGCGCCACCGTGTAACCCAGTCGCCATCCAGTCATCGCAAAGCTTTTCGAGAAGCCGTCGATGATCAGCGTGCGCTCCTCCATCCCCGGATACCTGAGCATGGAAATATACTCGCTCCCGTAAATGATGCGGGCGTAGATTTCGTCGGAAAGAACCCAGAGATCGTGCTTCACGGCAATCTCTGCCAAAGCACGCTGCACCGCATCGGTATATACCGTCCCCGTCGGATTGCCAGGCGAGTTGGTAATCATCATGCGCGTGCGGCGCGTGATCTTTCCGGCAATTTCAGACGGGTTGGGCTGGAAATGATTGCGGGATGAAAGTTCGAAAGGAACCGGGACCGCACCCAGTCCGAGCGCAATCGAAGCGTAACCCGGAAATCCAGGATCGGGATAAAGCACCTCGTCCCCCGGTTCAAGCAAAGCCATCATGGCGAAAAACAGCGCCGCTTTGCACCCGGGAGCGGTCACAATGTTCGCGGCCGAAACATCGATGTTTCGTGTGCGTTTGAGGTAAGCAGCAATTTCTTCGCGGAGCGCCGGAAGGCCCGCAACCGCACAATACCGGTCTTTACCCTCCGCAAGAGCTCTGGTGGCGGACTCGATCACCGAAGGACCAGGGTGGAAATCCGGCTCTCCCAGTTCGAGATGAATAATCGAATGGCCCTGGCTCTCCAATTCTTTAGCGCGGGCATACACCGAGAGTGCGCCTTCGCCGGTCATCACCGACATTCGAGATGCTATGGATCGCATTCAGTCTCCGAAACCTATAACCCTTTATACATGCCGCCATCGACGAGGACGGTCTGTCCGGTGATATAGGACGCTCGCTCGGAAGCCAGCCAAACAATGGTCTCGGCGACTTCCCGTGGCTCGCCCAGGCGTTTCAACGGAGCATCGGCCGCCCAGCTATCGAAAATCTCCTGCTCAGTCTTCCCGGATGAGGAAGCGCGCGCGGTTGCTAATTCTTTTAACCGGTCGGTCGCCGTGAATCCGGGACCAACGTTGTTAACCAGAATTCCATCTTTGCCAAATTCATTGGCCAGGCTCTTGACCAGGCCAACCACCGCCGCGCGCACCGCATTCGAGAGCACAAGATCGGTCACCGGCTGCTTCGTCGTGATCGAAGTAAGTGTAATGATCCGCCCCCACTGCTTCCGCTGCATGTGAGGAATTACCTCGCGCGCAAAATACACAGTGCTGAGAAAGTTCAGATCTAGTGCGCGTTGCCACTCATCGAGGCTGGCGGCAAGAAATCCTTTGGCTGGAGGGCCACCCGCATTGGTGACGCAAATGTCGACGCTGCCAAATTTCTGAGCGGTTGCGGCAACGAAGCGACTCACAGCGCCGGCGTCTGTAACGTCGAATGCCTCGGCGAGAACGTCGACGCCGTACTGCTTTCTGATCTTGTCTGCGGCAGCCTGCAGCGTCTGCTGATTGCGAGCGCACATTGCCACTCGGCAACCTTCCGCAGCGAATGCCTCGGCGGTAGCCCGGCCAATTCCCTGACTGGATGCGGCGACAAGTGCAACCCGGTCTTTCAGGCCCAAGTTCATGAAGCAGGAATTATAAACGGTGCGCCGCCTATTCCTTCGCTTGCGGGAGTTCTCAGCCGCAATTAATCTGTTGAAGAAGGTACACACTATGAAACATCGCTCCCACCAACCCGAAACCAAGGCGGTTCACGGCGCAGCGGACCTCGACAAGAAAAACGGACCACTCGCCACGCCCATCTATCAAACCTCCACCTTCGAGGTCTCGGATAACGATGAGCAACTGCGAGCCACGCACACCGACCACTTCTATACGCGCTATGGCAACCCGACAAATACGGCTGCCGAACAAACAATCGCGGCCTTGGAAGGCATGGATGCGGCGCTGACCTTTTCCTCCGGCATGGGCGCGATTACGACCACTCTCATGGCGCTGCTCAAAAGCGGCGACCACATTGTGGCGCAACGCGACATCTACGGCGGCGTCAGCAAATTCTTATCGCAGTGGCTGCCAAAGATGGGAATCGAAACCACGTTCGTCGATACTACCGATTATGAGCAGTACGAGCAGGCGATCCGCCCGAACACAAAACTGCTTCATCTCGAATCACCTACCAATCCCACGTTGCGAATAGTGGATTTCAAGAAAACCGCGGCGCTGGCGAAGCAACATAGAATCCTCAGCATGGTCGATTCAACATTCGGTACGCCGATCAACCAGCATCCGGCAGAGTTCGGCATCGACCTGATCATGCACTCCGGAACGAAGTATCTGGCAGGCCACACTGACCTGATTTGTGGTGTGGTAGCGGCGCGCCATGAATTGATCGAACAAATCTGGGGAACGCGAACCACGCTTGGCAACTGCATGGATCCACATGCCTCGTGGCTGCTGTTGCGCGGGCTCAAGACTCTGGCGGTGCGTGTCGAGCGCCAGAACGAGAACGCGCGCCGCATTGCGGAATTCCTCTCCGAGCATGCGAAAGTTCGAAAAGTTCATTACCCCTTTCTGGAAAGCCATCCTCAGTACGCAGTGGCCCGCGCACAAATGAGCGGCGGAGGCGGCATGGTCAGCTTCGAAGTCGAAGGCACCGGCGAAGACGCCCGCCGTGTCAGCGAAGCCATGCGCCTCTTCACCCTGGCTCCCAGTCTAGGCGGAGTAGAATCGCTCGTGTCGATCCCCATCCTCACCTCTCACGCCATGATCCCCGCCGCAGAGCGCGCCAAGATGGGCGTGACTGAACAACTGATTCGGCTCTCCGTCGGCATTGAGAATGCCGATGATCTGGTCAACGACCTGGAGCACGCGCTACAAGCCGTGGCCGCGCCGCAGAGGGTTACGGTGGGATAGCACCAGTTTCCGGAGCGCTCAACTTGCCTTAAATAAAAATCCCGGCCTGCTCGACCGGGACTTTTCTTGCGGGATTTTTCTTGCGACTGATTTAGAACGTAAAACGCGCGCCGAACTGAAACTGGCGTGGAGTGTTGATCGTGTTTGTGACCTGGCCGAAAGGCACCCCCTGCTGCGTCGCAGCAGTAATGTTCGGCACACTTGGATATCCGTATTGTGGCGTGTTGGTGATGTTGTAGGAGGAGACATCGAAGCGCAGCGCTTTGGCTTCTCCGATCGGGAATGTTTTGAAAAGCGAGAGGTCCAAATCGCGGGCGCCCCGGGTGCGAACGTGATCAAGATAGGCGGGGGCACTTCCAGGCACAAAAGGATTACCGCCTCCCCCGTTTTCGGTCCCCGGTATCGCAAAGCAGGTGTCGTTGAACCATGCGGCTGTTGTGTGCGGAGCGCCGCTGGCCGGATTGCAAGTCAAGTCGGCCCGTTGATTGAAGTAGGACGGGCTTACTCCCGAAGTCGGCGAGGCGATGGGAACGCCCGTGCTCAGATAGCCGATGGCATTTACCGTCCAACCGCCGAGAGCCGCATTGGAGAAGCCATTCAGGTTGACAGCCCTGCCCTTGCCGACTGGCAAGTCATAGGACATCTGCCCCGTGAACTGATACTTCACATCCTGCGGGCTAACCGAGTGTTCATACTGCAAGTTTCTCCAATCCTGAGCAGAGCCGAGGTGACTACCGACAAAATACAGAGGAGGATTGCCGTCGTCGGTCATTATCTTTCCCCAGGTAAAAGTGGCGAGCGTGGTGAAGTGGTTGGTCAGCCGCTTTTGCACTTTGGTTTGCAAAGAGTTGTACGAGGAGTCGCCGGCGGGATAACCGTGAGCGACAACGCCTTGGCCTGCGCCGTAGCTGCCGCTGCCATACTGTGGGTACTGTTGCAAAGCTACCCACAAAGGTACGTTGGCTGCGCCTGAGTTGGCATTCGTGGCAGGCTGAATAGGAGCCCAGACATTAGGCACCATCTGGCAAGCCGTGTTCGACGTGTCGACGCACAGCGAAGCGCCATACTTCCCGATCGTTCCCAGATCGAGCTGGTTCAGATCAACGTTGTTGAACGGCAGGAAGAGACCCCGGCTACCTACATAGCCGGCAGTCACCACGACCTGATGGGGCAACTCATACTCCACAGCAAAGTTGTAGTTATAGGTAGCAGGTGTGCGCTGCGAACGCAGGACCGTATTTATGGTCGTCCCCAGGTTGTTGGCCAACCCTGACGGAGCGGTCGCGAAGACCGGAACAACTCCATTGGGAAACGGGTTGCTTAACGAATAGGGTGCTGTCGTTGAACTACCGGACAACGCTGCATTGGCGCCGCATTGGTTGCTGCCGTTGAAGACCGTGTTTCCGTCTGCGTTAAAACAGGTCGCGTTCCATGTCGTACTAGAAGAAAATCCGTCCGAATTAGACGTGGCGCTGGCAACATTGTGCGTGCTTGGACCGTAGTAGAACCCTGCCCCACCTCGCAGGACTAAGTTGGTGACGGGCTGCCAGGCGAAACCCAGCCGCGGTCCGAAGTCATGCAGATTGGTCGTGAACGGGCTGCGGTTACTGCTGTTGACGTAAACTTCGGCTCCGGTGTACGGCACGCCGCTCGCAGAAGTGCTGACATTGGGATTGAAGTATTCTTGCCGGTTGGAACGTTCGTTACGTCCGCCGAAGATGTCCCAGCGCAGGCCGGCCGTGATCGTCAGAGACTTCGAAGCGTGGAACGTATCTTCGGCAAAGGCGGCATAGTAAGGGTTGGACTCAGCGGCGAAGATGTCTTTGGTGAAACTTGGATAAGAGCCTTGATTGGTTTCGGTGCCGGGCTGAGTCCCCATACCGACTAGGAGAGAAGCGAAGTCGCTGCCACCGGCGGCGCTGGCAACGGTTTGATCGGTGGCGCTGACGTCGAACCCGTACGCACCCGCGGGTGTAGGAGGCTGGCCCACGTTGAGATATCGCTTCATCCATTCGAAACCAACTGATATCTGGTGCTTGCCCAGAATTTTCGTGATGGTGGCGTTGACGTCGCTGTTCTCGCTGGCATAGGAGAAGTTGTTGTAGTCGGCGGTGCCACCGACGCCTCCGCTAACGTCGTCAAAGAGGATGAACGGCAACTGTTTGAAAACCACCTGCGAAGCCAGCGACGAGGGAAAACCCTGAGTCGTAATATTGTTGCTCAGGTACGATGGCGGCCCCCCCTGACTCTCGTGGTGGCGCGTAAACGAGTAACGCAAGTTCAGAACGGTAGTGGAATTCAGGGTCAGGTCGTCCGCGATGAGAACATTGCGCCCGTTAGTGGTGTTCTGGGCATAGTTCGGGTCCCACCCGCTGGGAAAGACATTAGCAGTCGAGAAGATTAGTTTGTCGTAGGAAAAGCGGGTGAAGAGGCGCTGCCTCTCGCTCTTGGCCCAATCCACTCGAACGTCGAACCTGTGCGCATGGAATGGGTCCAAACCCGGCAAACCGTAATTATTGACGACGTCGCTGGTTGCCGAATCGCAGGTCGTTGGACTGGGGAGATTACACTTCGGCATTTTCGACAGATACAGCAACGCGATGGGATTCGGATTGGTTATTTTGTTTCCAGCAAACGGCTGCCGCGTGCCATCGGGATTGTCCGGCTGAGTCGGATCGTAAATCGTAAAACCCATGGCCGAAAAATCTCCGGTCCTTTCAGCCGTGGTGGGAACGGAAAAATAGTCGACGCCCTCGAACTGCTGTTGCTGCGTGTCCTCGTAGTCCGCGAAAAAGAAAAGCTTGTCTTTCTTAATCGGTCCGCCGATCGCTGCGCCCTCCTGATATCGGTGAAAACTAGGAGGCGTATTGCTTAGCCCGCTGCTCAGTTGAGTTTGCTTGTTGAAGTACTCGTTGGCGGACAAGGCGTCAGGCCGGAATACACCGAAAACATCACCGTGAAATTTATTTGTTCCGGATTTACTGACCAGGCTGATCACGCCAGCGGCGCCGCTCTGATACGACGCCGGCGTATTCTGGGTCTCGACGCGAACCTCCTCGACACCGTCCTCGGGAATATTCATCGCCGGGATGATGGCGGCGGAATTATTTTCCGCAATTCCGATCGGGCTGCCATCGATCATGTAGTAGACCGAGCCGACAATCGCGCCGTTGATCGTGGCCGAGGAAACGTCGACTCCCGGGCGTCCAACCGAAATGTTCTGAATCGACTGCATCGAATCGCTCGAGTTGGGCGAACCGTTGGGCGGAGTTACACCCGCACTCAACTGGATGAGATCGAAAACGTTGCGGTCCAGCAAGGGGACGCGGTCCATCGTGGCTGAATCAACCAGCTGACCCACGGTGGAATTGCTCGTATCCACCAGCGTGGCCGTTTCCGTGACGGTAACTGTCTCGTTCACGCCGCCGACTTCCAGAGTGATATTGACGGTGCTGACTTGATCCACTGTTACCGACACATTGTCCTCGGCCGCCTTTTTAAAGCCCTTTTGGCTGACGGTAACCTCATAGACACCAGGGTTGAGGGAGATGAAAGTGTAGAGTCCCGCGGAGTTGGTGACGGTGTGCAGCGTCACTCCGGTTGCGTGGTTCAGCAGGACTACTTGGACTCCGGAAACCACAGCCCCGCCTGGATCGGAGACCAGACCGCTGATGCTTCCTCTGCCGGCCTGGGCAAGCGCGACAGAATCCGCACAAAGGAAAAGAAGGCAAACCAAAAGAACATTCCCGATGGTCTTCGCTATCGCATTTCTGCTCTTCATCAAACCGCCTCCCAAGCCAAAGTCCAACCCGACATTCAACCTGTTCTCTGTTGTCGCGCACCATCTGCGAACGATGAAGGTATTCGGCGCGGGCGCAAATGGCCCGAATGCAACCTTCAAAATGGTGTATTAAATCGTATGAATAGTGCTTTTATCGCCCATCCCATGTCAAGAAGAAAACGCGGGGATGTCCTCCGAAAGCGATTGCGACGAATCCGGAATCTTGATGCTCTATCTGCCGCTCGTTTCAAGAGAGCTTGCGCGTGGACTCCCGTACAACCAACTCCGGCGCTAGCTTGCGATGGTGCGCGATCACCTCGCGCTTTTCCAACACCGACTTGATGCCTTCCAGCACGATGTCGACTGCGCCCGCACCCATTGCCTCCATGGGCTGCCGGACCGTGGTCAGCGCCGGCGTGCATAGCGCCGAGGCTGCCACATCGTCGAATCCAGTCACGGAACATTGCTCTGGCACTCGCAGGCCGGCTTCGCTCAGAGCGCGGATCGCGCCAAACGCCGTCATGTCATCGAAGGCCAGCAACGCCGTGAACGGATGCTTCCGCTTGATCAAAGCCTCGGTGAGTTTTTTACCAGCCTCGAAACTCGACAGCGGATCGCGCGAATCGGGCAGGTCAACAATCAACCGGGCATCAAGCTCCAGGCCACACGCTTTCGCGCAGTTGCGGATCCCGCGCCACCGCGGAGCGCTATCCGCCAACGTCTTCGGCCCGCGGATAAATGCAATCTTGCGGTGACCGAGAGAGCGCAAATGCTCCAGAGCGACGTATCCCCCAAGTTCGTTGTCAACGATGACCGAACTCATTGAATCTCCCTTGAGTTCGCAGTCGATGAGTGCGGTGGGAATGCTGCTCTTTTCCAGATCGGCGAGCAGATTGATATCGAGAAAAAGCCAGTTCGCAAGCACAACCAGGCCTTCCACCCGGCGGTCGAGCAGCATCTCCAGGTAGCGCTCGAAGCGGCTGCGTTCGTTGTGTACGTCGGTGAGGATAGGCAGGTAGGAGGCTTGATACAACGTGTTTTCGATGCCGCGCAATACCAGAGTGCAATAGGGATCGGTCATGTCAAAAACCATGACGCCCACAGTGTGGCTGCGCTTGCTGCGAAGTGAGCGGGCAAACTCGTTAGGACGATATCCCAGTTTTTCCGCGGCGCGCTCGATCCGCTTCTTGGTCACCGGCGGAATGTAGCGTGCCAGTGGCGCGTTGTTCAGAACAATGGAGACAGTAGTAGAAGAAAATCCGCTTTCCTTCGCGACGTCGCGAATCGTAACCATCGAAGCATTGCCTTTGGCGCGCCGCACTGCGAAAATCCCCAAACCACTTATACCTCATGCTTGATTCCACGCAGAGGTTGGCGGACACTACAGCAGAGAGTGAGACGGGTGTCAAGCAGACATATGTGATCGGTGCTTTTGGCTCGCGTCGATCGTAGCTTGGGAGTTGGATCGTTGTCGGAGATCTCCTCCGCGAGACAAGGTACAATGGCGCCAAAACGTCAAGGTGGGGGATGGCGTAGCCGAGTACCATCTTTTCATGGGGAAAGCGCATCTCAATCTCGGCATAAAAGGAGCAATCCATGAATCGCCGTCTGAAAATCGTGGGCATCGTTGTTGCGGTTTTGATCGTCATCGTCATCGCTATTCCGTTTTTCATTGACGCGAATGCCTTCCGGCCGAAGTTGGAGTCGGAACTCACCACTGCTTTGGGACGGCAAGCTACCGTGGGCAACCTTTCGCTATCGCTGCTGTTGGGCGGCGTTACCGCCGACAATATATCGATCGCCGACGATCCCGCCTTCAGCAAGACTCCTTTCGTCCAGGCTAAATCGTTGAAGGTCGGCGTTGAACTCTTGCCGCTGATATTTTCCAAAACGTTGAATGTGACCGACCTGACTCTCAATCAGCCTGAGATTAACCTGGTCCACTCCCAAGAGGGCGACAAGTGGAATTTCTCAAGTCTCGGTAATAGCAGCGCTACGGCAGCACCGGCGCCCACTCCCGGATCAAGCAGCAGTACGCCGAGTTTCTCAGTAGGCAAGCTCAACGTAAGCGACGGACGGATTACAGTGAGCCGCGCCGGCTCAGGACAACAGCCGCGGGTTTACGACAAGGTAGAGATTGAGGTCAAGAACTTCTCTCTCACTAGTTCCTTCCCCTTCCAGATGTCAGCCAACCTGCCCGCGGGCGGCAGCCTGAAACTTGATGGCAACGCCGGACCAATCGACGCCAACAATGCCGCCCACACACCGCTGCAAGCCAAAGTCACGATTAAGCAGGCGAATCTGGCGGCTTCTGGTTTCATCGATCCCGCCGCCGGCATCTCCGGTATCGCCGACTTTGATGGAACCGTCGCGTCCGACGGACATCTGGCAAAAACCAGCGGCACGCTTAAAACCGAGAAACTGCAGGTGGTGAAGAAGGGCGCTCCGGCGGGAAAGCCGGTGGAAGTGCTGTATACCGTCACGCATGACATCGTCAAGCAAACTGGAGTTTTATCCCAGGGCGAGATCAAGATGGGGAACGCGGTGGCTCACATCACTGGAACCTACGACGCCCATGATCCGACCACCACCGTGAATTTAAAATTAGAAGGACAGGGTTTGCCGGTCGATGATCTCGAAGCGGTGCTGCCTGCAGTCGGCGTGATCCTGCCATCCGGTTCGCGGCTCAAAGGTGGAACTCTGGCTCTGAATTTCACCATCGTCGGACCCGTCGACAAAACGGTTACTGCGGGCACGGTTCGGATGGAAAATGCGGCTCTGGCAAACTTTAACCTGGGATCAAAACTGTCGGCGATCTCCGCGCTCTCCGGTAAAGGGGCTGCGCAACAACAAAAAGATACGGTCATTCAAACTTTCAGCTCCAACGTTCGCGTCGCTCCCGAAGGTACGCGCGCGGAAAATATTAACCTGGTAGTGCCTTCGCTGCTCACAGCCACGGGCGCGGGCACGGTGAGTCCAAGCAACGCGCTCGACTTCAAAATGAAAGCCGACAACATTCCGTTTGTGATCTCCGGAACCACTTCCGATCCTAAATTCCTTCCCGACGTGAAAGGCATGGCCGGGAGCCTTCTACAGGACGCCCTGGGTGGAAACAAACCTGGACAACAGAAAAGTCCGCTCGGCGGCCTGTCCGGAATGTTCAAGAAAAAACCTTGAGGTCACGATAGAAGCGGCCAAACTGGCGGTGATTCTGTTTCGCAGCCAGCACCGTCGTTCTTTTGGAATATTGCCGCACTTCGCCCCGGAACGTCGCCCCCGACCTCTCCAGCACTTCAGTAACTTGCCGTGGGTGGTATCAAAATTGCTATCCTCGTTGCGTTGACAACGCGGGGATTCCATACCATACTCGCGATTAAGTCTCCGGAAATTGCGAACAAACCTTGGCTCGGGCTCGCAATGATTCCACTAAAAACGCGATTCCGAAATAAAAAGGTTACAGAGTATTTTCTCCCCGAATGGGGTTTCACGGTGCATCACAGCACGGTGCATTACAGGAGGATCGTCTTGTCGAAACCAATCGCCTTAAGAGGATGGACTTGTGCGTTTTACCTGGTCCCGCTCGCCGTTATTGCCGCCGCATTGCTGGTTCTTTTCCCGGGCAGAACGCCAAAGGTCGCAGCCACAGTTTCAGCCGGATCCTCGGCTCCGCTTTCTCCAAACCTGACGCCTGCTGCGCACCGTCGCATTCAAGACACCTATGCCTCTCTTCCGCTGGCGTTCGAACAGAATCAGGGGCAGACCGATCCCCAGGTTAAATACCTGGCCCGAGGCCACGGATACACTTTATTCTTAACCGCCAACGACGCCGTGTTTTCGCTTCACTCCCGGCCAGTTGCGGAGCGAAGTAACAACCAAAACGATTTGTCCGCTGTGGTTCACATGCATCTCTTGGGCGCTAACGCACAGGCGACAGTTGCAGGAACCAGCGCCACGGCCGGAACCGCCAACTATTTTATTGGCAATGACCCAGGTAAATGGCGCACCGGTGTCGCACGATATGCGCGCGTCTCTTACCAGAATCTTTATCCCGGCGTGAATATGGCTTTTCACGGCTCCGGGCGCGAACTCGAGTTCGATTTTGTCCTGGCTCCTGGCGCGAATCCCGCGCCCATCGGACTCCAGTTCTCCGGCAACCAGGGCGTGAAAACCGATGACTCCGGCGACCTTATTATCTCTTCCTCCGCAGGCAACGTCCTGCTGCACAAGCCCGTCGCCTACCAGGAACAGAACGGCGCGCGGCAACCGGTCGATGCGCGATTCGTTCTCAAAGCCGCCAATCAAGTCAGCTTCGAATTAGGCAACTACGATCGCACCCGCGAACTGGTGATCGATCCATCAGTCAGTTACGCATACTCGACTTATCTGGGCGGTTCAGGCGACGACAATGGCATCGCCATTGCATTTGACAGCAACGGCAACGCTTACGTGACTGGAGAAACAACGTCCAACAATTTCCCCCATGCTTCCGATGCCTTGCGTGGTCCTTCCGACGCGTTTGTGACAAAAATCGCCGCGGACGGCTCAAGCCTCATTTACTCCACCTACGTTGGCGGAGACCTCGCGGAAAGTGGAAACGCTATTGCTGTGGATAGTTTGGGAGACGCTTTTGTCGCAGGGGGCACTCAGTCGGCCAATTTCCCCACCAGCAGCAACGCTTATCAGGCCGCACCAAAGACGGGTAATACCGGTAGCTCCTTCTTGTTCGAGCTCAGTCCAAATGGCACTACACTTACTTACAGCACCTACTTGGGCGGAAGCGGTGACGATGTCGCGCTCGGTCTCGCCTTGGATAGTGCGGGAAAAAACGCCTTCCTTACGGGGGTAACTTCGTCCATTGACTTCCCGATCCCTAGCGGCTTAGCCCCTATTCAAGGCTATCCGGGAGGAGCGAACAACGGATTCGTCGCGGAGTTGAATCCTGGCAACAACGGCGCTAGCGATTTGAAATTTTCCACTTACCTTGGTCCGGGTGGTAGCACCGGCGCGGGCGCAAAAGCTATTGCCCTCGATGCGTCCGGTAATGTTTACGTCACCGGTGCCACGTCAGACCCCACCTTCCACGTAACTAGTGGGGCATACCAGGCTGCGTGTGGCAGTTGTACTCTCTCGACTCCTCTTTTGGATGCATTTGTAACCGTTGTCAACCCCACAACAAACACTTACGTATATTCAACATTTCTGGGCGGCGCTGGCGTCGACGTTGGCTTCGGTATCGCTGTTGACTCTGCCGGAAACGCTTACGTCACAGGATCAACTACAACCGCAACATCGACGAATGGCTTTCCGGCCACCACCGGTGCTCTGCAGGCCGCCTACGGCGCGAACAATGACGCGTTCGTGACGAAGTTGAATCCGACGGGGACTGCTCTGGTTTACTCGACGTACCTTGGCGGCACCGGCAGCGACTCGGCTTCCGGCATCGCGGTTGATAAGAACTTCAACGCTTATGTGACCGGTTCCACCAGTTCGGCGAACTTTCCCGTGGTCAGCGCTACCCAACCTTCTCTTTCCGGCACGACAGATATCGACGCCTTTGTAAGTGAGATCAATCCGGCGGGCTCGCTTCTTCTCTTCTCCACCTACCTGGGCGGCACCGGCACTCAGGACAACCTGGGCCTGGGAGGCATCGCCGTGGATAATAACGGAGCCTTCATTTACGTGACCGGTAACACTTCGTCTTCGCATTTCCCGTTGACTTCGGCCGAGCAGCAAACTCCCGGCGGGGGCATCGATGCCTTCGTTGTTAAGTATGCTCTGGCTCAATCCTTCGCCATGTCAGCGACAACGCCCGCAGCGGTCGCTCCCGGCACGTCCGCCACATCGACCGTCTCATTGACGGCCTACAACGGCTACAGCTCGCCAGTGAATTTGTCTTGCACCGTAACTGGCGCCGGATCGCCGGCTCCTGCTTGCAGCGGCGCATCGAGTTTTTCTCCCAACCCGGCGACGCCGGCCAGCCCCGCCGCAACTTCCACTCTTACCATCACCACCACTGCAAATCACGCCGAGAACTTCGTCCCACGAAAACTTTTTTATGCTCTATGGATGCCTATCGGGGGCATCGCACTCGTGGGAATGGGATTCACCTCTAAGGAACAGCGGCGCAGAAAGCTAATGGGCCTTTTGATGCTCGGGATGATCTTGACCACATTGCTGATCATGCCAGCTTGCGGAGGCAGCAGCAGTGGCGGCGGAGGAGGCGGCGGCAGTGGCGGCACGCCCGCCGGCGCATACACTGTCACCATCACCGGAACGGGTACCGATGCAGCGGCAATCACGCAGTCTGCTCAAGTCACCCTTACAGTGAATTAACTCCAACTTAACCCCTAGGCCGCCTCCTCGCAGGCGGCCTGATCTTTTTCCACTCCACACCCGCCGATTGGCACGATGGACGACTCTAGTCTAAGATTCTCTCTGGCACATTCTGCGACAGCCCGTCGTTTCTTTTATTTTATCTTTGCGACTGAGTAACTTTCGGCACTCATTAGGCCGGCTCGGGCAGCTTTTGCGCCGCTGGAGGAATCGAAGTAGTGAGTTCCCAACCTCTCATGTTCAAACACAGCACGCTCAGTTGCGGCCTGTTCAACCTCAGCACGTTCAACCCCGGCCCGTTCAATCCCAGCCTGTTCAATCGCAGCTTGTTCAATCGCAGCATGTTCAACGCCCGGAAGATTTTCCGTGCCAGCCTCCTCGTTTTATTTCTCTTCTTTCTCTCCGCAGCGTCGGTCTCTCTCGCTCACGGCCAAACATTCAATATGAGCATCCCGCTCGGCCTGAATCGGCCCGCAGTCGATCCCGGAGGATCGGCAATCGCCACCATCGAGCTCACTTCCACCCTCGGTTTCAATAGTCCCGTCGCCCTCACCTGCGTCATTTCTTCAGGACCGGCTACGACCAGTCCGCCACTTTGCCCGATCAGTCCCCTAACGGTAACTCCGCCTGGCAGCGCCTCGCTCACCATCACCACCACCAACGCAACCGCCGTGGGACTCTACAACTTCACCGTCACCGGCACCAGCGGCCCCATTATTCAAACCCTATCCCTCAGCCTGAGCGTTCAGCCTCTGTCGGAGGACTACACGCTCTCCGCCTCCCCCGTTACCGCAGTCCCCAACCCGGTGACTGCCGGAGGTGTGGCCTCAACCACCGTTACCGTATCGCCAATCGGCAGCTATTCCGGACACCAGGTCACGCTGGCCTGCCTCTCCGTTACTCCGGTCGTGCCGGCAGGACCCAGTTGCGCGTTCACGCCCACCACTGGCTCTGGGCCGGTCCAGGTGACGGCTGGCACTCCTGCAACCGCCACTCTCACCATCACCACTTACGGACCCACGCCTACCACCAGCCTGCGGACCCCCCGAATGTTCTACGCGTTGTGGCTGTTGCTGCCCGGCCTTGCATTCCTGGGAGCACGCGGACCCAATCGCCGCAAAAAGCTGATGGGGATTTTGTTCCTTTTGACAATTGCCAGTATCTTGCTTCTGCCGGCTTGCGGCAGTTCCACACCAACGAACTCTCCTACCGGCGCCACTACTCCGAAAAACACTTACACGTTCACCCTGACGGGCGTGGACGAAAATGGTGCAGCACCGAGTAACACTACTACCGCCGAAGCGGCAACCGTCAGCGTCACGGTGAACTGATACCGTGAACTGATACAAGGTGCAGGTGCACGTGCAGGTGCAAGTAAAAGACAGGCCCGCGACCCAATGTCGGATATGGTCACTTCTACATGGCGGCGTTTCGGATTGCGGTTCTTAACTTCGGGATTGATTGCGGGATTGATTGCGACCTCTTGCCTGCCTCTGTCCGCTTCCTCTGCTTCCCCGGAATTGCTTCACACTTTGTCGGCGCAGCCCTTTCCACGGAGCAGCAGAGATAGAGATAACGAAACCAAAGCTAGAACCACCCCTTCACCTCCCATTCGTTGGGACGAACAGCAGCCGGGGTGCACATTTTCCCGCGGTACTGACGGTAAGTATCGCTACGGGCTCTGGACCGGCGATATTGGAATAGTTCTGGCAGTCGATGCTCGCGAGTTGCAAAGCAGCCGCCAACGCATCGGACACATCTTCGGAATTCAACTCACCATTCGTTACCGCGGAGTCGACAGCCTCGATACCGCACCAGACGGAATCACGCTGCAATTCATGAAGCACTTCAAGGTCACACAAACCGCGCTCGATCCGGACGCCTACGTCCAGAAAATTCAGTCCGACGCCGATGCCGTCGATGATGACACACGGAGAACTGTAGCGAAGCATCCCGCGGAGAAACAACTTCGCGAAACGCGTTTACAGGATTATCAAAAATCAGCGAACGAACTGATCGAGTTCCTCAGCAAGAATAGCCTGCGTACCGCACATCTTGACCGTGCGAATCCGGAAGTTCGCGGCTGGCTGTTCTTCGACACCAACTCGAAATGGCTCGGAGGCTGGAAAGCCCAGGAAGATTTTGTCCTTCGCCTGCCACTGGGCGGGAAAGTCTTTGAATTCCCTTTTAAGCTGCCGCCCAAGAAGGGAGAATTCCTTCTCCAAAAACGGCAGTGAGTCAAACTTCGCCCGACCGCACTGCTCACGTAGCGACAGCCGCCTCGGCTGTCCCGGCCTACTCAAAGCCCGGCCGGCCCGCGAGATGATCCTGCCAGCCCCGCGGCGGCGCACAGTTCTCGCGCAACCAATAATGCCCGCGCAACCGTGGAAGAGCGGCGCTTCAGCGCCGCGTAAATCCTCAAGATTAGATTCGGGCTTCAGCCCCGGAACTACATCTCCATCGCTACGCAAGCAAGCGTCCGATGTCGCTCTAACAAATGCTCTAACGCCTATGAACAGACAGGCCCTGGGGAGGGCCTGCTCTTCATTAATTATTAATTCCTGTTATTAATTAATTACTGCTTGGCAATCTGGTCGACATCGTTCTTCAGCACGTTGACTTCTACGCGCGTGCGGCTGGCGCTCTTGCTCTCGGTGGCATTGCCCATCGCGATCGTGTAAATGCGGTAGGCCGGAATCTCGTGATTCAATACCAGGTAACGTACCACCGAGTCTGCCATGTTGCGGGAACTGGCGATTGCCGCGTGGCTCTGACCCGCGGAGAAGCCCCGCACTTCGATGATGTAGCCGCGCTGGTTCTTGAGTTGGTTGGCCATCTCGTCGAGCGCGTCTTTGGCCTGCTTGCTCAGGACGGTCTGACCGGGTCGAAAGCGAATCTCGGTTTGCGATCCCGGCGTGTATTGATCGATGTTTCCCACCACTTTTTCATCTGCGTTGAGTCGAGAATCAAGACCTGTCGCCGTCTGATGAGCCATCTCAGACTTCCTGGCGGCATCCTGCGCATGCTCATCCGCCAGGCTGACCTTGGCCGAAGCCATCTGAATTCCCTGCTGCGCGCGAGCGTCCACATCCTTGGTCATGTTGCTGTGCGTCGAAGTCAATTCATCGAGCTCGTTGACCCGGTCGCGAATGGGCTCAACATGACGCCTGACATATTCCTTGCTGGCGAATGGATGAAGCAGCAGCGACCCCAGGCTCGGTTCTTCGCCATCCCAAAAATCCTGGGAAGAAGCGGGTTGCAAAGGTTCCTTCTCGGCCGTCGCCGGCTGCGAACTCGATGCACTTTGCTCGCTCGCTCCTGCCGGCTGTGCGTTTGTATTTGAGTTAGGTTGCTGTGCGAATGCACCAAGCGCAACTGCAACAGACAAAAGCGGCGTCATCCATACTCGGTTCTTCATAGTCAATCATTCCTTCCGGGTGATCCCTCAAGCGGCCAGTGCTTGTGGCAGATGGCTCAGAAGCCCGAAACCTCAAGCTTTCGCTTCAGATTTCTTGCCCGTGGATTCGATGCCATAATCCACTTCTTCGGACAGCTTTATTGTAGCCCTGAAAAACCGCACCGGAAGCTAAAAAATCGACTCCAGAAGAAAGTCTCACAAGACTTAACCATCGTCTCTAAGCCACTAGGTTGCAGCCGTCACAGCAACTCTGAGGGCTGCAGGGCGGGCGAATTCGTGTGGGTGACTGTCGCCGTATGCGAGAGCCAATTGTCAATGTGTCGGGTGTCTGTTAGGTGTTGAGTGTTTGTGTGTTCTGCTCTTGTGGGTTTGCTGTGCTCTAAAGGCCGTTGCGGTTGGTCTGCTCTGCCGCCGTTTTCTGATTGCAGAGCACAGCACGACGGTCAATAAGCGTAACCGCGATTTATCGCCAATCAAGCTTTTCGTTGAAACCTTAGGATCTCCGGAGCGTCTTTAAACATGGTCGCTTCAGGCTGTTTTGTTTCATCGTTCACATTTAGCCCGTCAAGCGAACGGAAGTAAAACTGATGGGTCTTGCCCCTGCAACCAAGTGAATACATGTTTTCTGATGGACAACAATCAGTCTGCTAAAGGCGGAGTAAAAGTCGCAAGGAAGATCGATAAAACCTTCGAGCCAGTAACTTTTTCCTCGCGCGAGCCGGTTCGCGAAAACGTTACTATACCTTTTTCCTGCCGCGGGCATCGGAGTCCGTGGCGTTTCTTGCACTCTGTTCAGGAGTTAACAATGACCGCGACTGAATCTTCTCTGGCCCGCGTGGCTCCGACAATTTCTCGAAAATTGGCCTTCGCTTTTTTCCTGACTCTATGCGCCTCAATCCTCACCCTCTCTGCCTTTGCGCAGAAGGCTACTATCATTACCTTCGATCCACCGGGCTCGGTGCAGACAATGCCTATGAGCATCAATGCCGGCAGGGCCATCACGGGGTCTTACTCGGATGGAACCACGACTCACGGCTTTCTGAGAATGCCTGATGGCACTATTACCAGCTTCGACGGCCCAGGCGCGACCGGAACCCTCCCGGCCAGCATCAACGCCGCCGGGGCGATCACCGGATATTACTTTACGAGCACCACCTCTCGCGGCTTCCTGCGTGCACCCGACGGCGCCATTACTACCTTCGATCCTCCAACAGCGGATTACACTTACGTCTACAGCATCAATTCGCGCGGGGCGGTCACTGGGTTTTACATTGCGGCCGCAGTCTCTCATGGTTTCGTTCGCGATTCTGACGGCACTATCAGCACCTTCGATCCCCCGACATCTATTGGGACCGTCGCCAACTCCATCGACGAGGCAGGCGCGATCGCGGGCTATTATCTCGATTCCAGCTACTTGATTCACGGCTTCTTGCGCGCTCCGGATGGCACATTCGCCACATTCACTGTGATCGAGGGGCAGAACACGCAACCTATCGGCATGAACTCCTCCGGGGAGATTACAGGAACGACGTACGACACGTCCGGCAACATCGTCGCGGACTTCGTCCGCGCCGTCGACGGCTCGATCACCACCTTCTTGCCAACCCAAGGCTCAAGCATCGCCGTTCCATTCGCCATCAATAATGCCGGAAGGATTGTCGGCTACCTCACCAACCCGCAGGGCATTTCGCGCGGATTCGTGCGTCGGCCCAACGGTTCCATCACCACCTTTGAAGCCCCCGGCGCAACTCTCATTTTCCCGGAGAGCATCAACTCGGCTGGAGCGATCGCCGGCTACTATCAGGCCAACGGCAACAGCAACCCCCACGGCTTCCTGCGGACTCCATAGCAGCCCCTAGCGGAAGTGGCGGCCGTAAAAACCAGCGCCTGAAGGCGAATTGATACACGGCGCTTACGGCACGCGTCTAGAGGCGGTGCTTGGTCTCTTCCCGAGTCCGACTCTGTCAGCGGCAATGCAGGAGCAGGCAAAACTGCCCATGTGAAGATTTATCCTCCATATGGAACTTCCGCGAGCGAACGGCACAGCTTCGCGCACTTGGGCAGCACTGTCTGGGGTGACGACGTGTTCCACTCCCCTCACCCAACACTGCAAACAATAACTGTTGAAAACAGGGCGATAGCGCTCATTGAACTGTCGATGAGTGATATCGCGATTTATCGCCAAGTTATGACTTGATCGAGTCGAGATTCGCGCGTCAGTCCTTCGGTGCATCGGTTCCATCTGACCACTTGGACACCGAAATGATGAATTCGGTAATTGGTTGCGGAGAGTATTGATGCACGTACACGGGGGAACCGTGGAGTCCTGCGCCCCAAAACGTGTCGTCTGTTTTGGGAAACCAAAACATCAGATGGGGGTCCGCATTTCCGTACTTGCGCCCAAAGTACTGCTGCTTCGACATCATGTAGCACATAGCACCGGGCTCCGGCAGTGGCAGTTCTTTCTTGCCGTATGCGGCTTTGATACCGTCGAAGATCTGGGTTTTGGATAGTCCAGCAAATGTCAGCTTTGTTGTCTTGAGAGTGAGGGGCAGGTGGGATCGCACGGCGGGCGGATTGAGGCAAAGCGGGAGCCGCTGATCGGGGTTCAAAAACTCGGGGTCGTCGAAGGGAGCCATCCACGATCGTTCGACGATACACACGAAACCGTTCTTACCCTTCTCCACGGTTTCGTAGCCGTGCCGTCCGAGGACCATGACCTCAGCATCTCGTGAGATGGATTCGGGAGCAGCGCTGCGTGCTAATGCTATCTCGGCATTCCGATCTGCCATCAGGTATTGATCAAGCGGCGCCATACTCGTATGCGTTTTGGCGTCCTCCGCTTGCGCCTGCCACGCCATGCTCATCACGACAACTGATGCCAGGAATGTTGATGCGATTCTCTTGACTCTTTCTCGGTTCATTAACTTCCCCCATCAAGTGTTGATTTTGCGAGGATGCACTCGCACTTCCTATAACGACATCCAACTTTTACTCCCCGCCCTCGCTGATCTCCCAACCAGCCCCGCGGAATTGTCGCTTGCATAACTTAAGAATCTACCACCAACTGCATAACTGTCGAAAACACATTTGGGAGCGAAAAAGTGCGAAGCAAAACCACCGTCGTTTGCCAAAACACTGTGCGGCCTAGTGATGTACATCAAAGCCCCAAGCCCGAAGAATGCGACTGGCACGGTCCAGACCCAAATTGCAGTTGTGGCCCGTCGTCTCCCGACGAAAAAGCCGAGCAATGCGGCAATTGTCAGACCTAGGAACCACTCCCTTGCTTCGATTCTAGGTACTGAGCGAGTTCGTTCCATTTGCGACCACACGCGCCATATCGGTGATTCGATCACTGCCGTGCCGATAATTGCGATCGCAAGATTTAGGACCAAAGCGCCTGCGGCTTGCAGCAGTTTGGCAATGCGCTGGTGACTCTGCTTAGTTTTTATCTCGGTCGGAGATGCTTTTTGTTAGCGCAGCGTTCCGGCGAAGGAGTTCGCTCGCCAGAACAGATTGTGCCGCCTCAGTAAGGGAGTTCGGATCGGCGGCTAGAGCGATCAACTCATCATCAGTCTTGGACGAATAGAGCGTTGCGAGAGTTTCGGTTTCCACAGGAAGAAGCTAGGCGAGCCACGTATTCTTGTCAACGGTGGGTCAGACTTCTGCAAACAGATGGGATGAGAAGGCCGGTCTCCGGACGGGATGCTGTACGCTCCCAAGTTATCGACGTGCTCAAGGCACAGATAAAAAGGAGACCGGCAATGAAAAAGATTAGCACCGTGGCAGTGAAGCAG